>RHMF01000338.1_pt1 | contig 19637 bp, 22 predicted proteins | sample 5365151 | NCBI WGS metagenome assembly RHMF01 (sample SAMN10266501, study PRJNA497801) | feces metagenome | isolation source: feces | host: Bos taurus | place: China: Prairie of Fairy Mountain | collected 2017-08-14 | reverse complement strand
GTAAGTGATAACTGAGTATTTATAATTTCTTCCTTAAGAAGCTCAAAAGGAATAAATTCTGGTACATCATACACATCGTCTTCTATACAATTCTTGATTACAGCCATAACCGCATCAATAGCATTATTAGATAAGCTATAGCCCATTTCCAAGTCTGGAATCTGCATAAGTTGTGGTATTCTAGCTGCTGGAATAACACCAGCCATAGCTAATTGCTGTAATTGCTGTAACTTTGTGCTAGGGTCTTTAGAAAGATTATCTGCTCCAGAATACTGAATACTCATGTTTTCGCTTTCTTTAACAATATCTTTCCATTTAATAGATAATCTACTTGTTATCTCTGGCAAAATATTCTCATCTTGTGGGAATACTTTAATACAAGTTTTAGCTACATCAATAAAAGCTCTTATTACCTGATTAAGCTGTGTTTCAAAACGATCGCTTTCTACGTCTTCCATTGTGGCTAAAGCAACGCCAGAATTAAGTCCAGTTGGCTTTTTACTCTGAGCGGATAGCTGAGATATACCTACAATATCATAAGCTTTCTGAATAAGTTCATTTAATACCGCAATATACTGATTATCAATAAAGGCTGGCGTAGCAGAAGTAACGGGTAGTCCACCATTTGCCTGTGGCTTATATGTTAAAACGTTACCTACTCTATTATTTAATTGTGTTGTTTTAAGACTAGACCCTTCTGGTACTAAGAAAGTTAACGCATTATTTAACTGAGAAGCGTCTTTAATCTTAGCCATAAGAATATTGATTTCTTGCTGAATATTTACTAGCATATCAGCTACAGAAGTTGTAATGTTACCTAAAACTGGGTTTTTGTAGTATAAGAATACAAAAGGAATAATATCAGCGTCATAGTTTTCTGTTAAAATAATGCTTCCATTTCCCGTATATGCTTTGGTTTTATTCATTGTGTCATAATAAATACCAAAATCAACATATTCAAGGGACTTATTCTTAAATTTAGATAATACTTTTTCTGGTAATAGGCTTACTGGATAATCTTTTTGTTCATAGAATATACGAGTTAACTTATTATAATTTGCTTCTGAAGGCCTTATATGTACCTGGAAAGGTAATGCCCTTTCTATAGCTCTAGTTTCTTCATTTATGTAAATAACGCCTGTATCGAAAATACATGCGTCTCTAAAAGCATCAGAAATTTTCTTATTTACATTCTGCTCATCATAGAATACATCAAAAAACTGTTGCGCTTGTTTTACACACTGAATATCTTTGAAAGTGCCATTTATTGTTGTAAAAAACGGTCTTACTTTGCTTTGAGCTATTTTGCTGTGTAATGTGTCAATACAAGACGCAATAATATTAAGCTGTGGATTAGCAGAAGTATCTTCTTCCTCTCCTAGCTCTCTATTAGCGTCACTGTAATATCCTACTATCATAGGATTTCTAAGGTTTTCTAGACTACATCCTTTAGTAGCGTTATAGTATCTATAGTTTCTGCGATACTTATAATTTCTATTACCATCAAAAGACTTAAGCTCAGCAATATTATTTAGAATATTTTGTTTAGTCATCTTCTTTTCTCCTGTTAATTACTCTTACCCCAGCCGCCAGCTGTTTGTGGCTGAGTCATTTGAGCTGGGGCTGATGGTAATTTAGAAGCTAAAGCAGATGATACTGTACTTTGCATAGAAAGCTTAGTCTTATTCTTGAGACCTTTATCTTCTTCTTTCTCTTTGTTGTCAAAATTTACTGTATAATTTAGCTTCATATATTATAAGTCTCCTACTTAGAACAAGCTATCTGGTAATACAGCATCAACAACACCACCCGCAGCATTAACATAGCCAGTAATCTGTTTCTGCCATTCTTGAGCATCACGCCAGTCAAGGTCTTTCTGATGAAGATCGACCATTTTCCAAGCATCAGCAGCTTGAGCTTCTGTAAGCATTCCGCTTTTCTTCATGTTCTCAATTTCTTGTTCTGCTTTAGCTAACTGTGTCTTTGTAAGCTTATCTACTACTTTAGTCTTAGCCTTAGCTTCTGCTTGCTGATATTTAGCAACTTCAGCTCTTGCTGTATCTTCTTGAGCATTTGCTTCATAACCTTTAAGCTGATACTGAAGAATACCTTTCTGTCTTTCACTAGGATTAGCAGACATAGCCAAGAATAATCTATCTACAGACATCTTTTCACTATCTGATAATTTGTCATACCAGTCAGCTGCCTGTTTCTTGAGCTTAAGATATACCTGTTCATCAATTTGGTCAGCATGCTGTGAAAGATACTTAGAAGCCATATCATTTCCTAATTTAACTTCTGTATCATATCCAGCTTGTCTTAAAGCATCGCTGTTTTTGATAATAGAGTTTACTTTTTCTTCGTTTATTTTAGTTCTATTCTTATCGTCTCTGTTTATAGCAGCATCCATCATTTTGGTATTATACTGTTCAAGAGCTGTTGTCTGTGTTGGTTTTAAGCCTCTAGCTACCTGGGAAGCATTTACCATTGAAGCGCCGATTTTATCGAGTAAGAAGTAACCTAAAGTTCCTATTGCTTTAGCAGAGCCTCTTTTACCAAAGTTACCTTCAAGATAATGCTGTATAGCAAAACGTGGTAAGAAGTTGCTTAATTCAGCGGCATCTTTATGCTTATCTAATTCTTTCTCAGTATCTTCAAGTAATTTATCCCACTCTTCATCTAAGTCTTCGCGTCTTGTCTTAGCTTTATCTAATACTTTATCTAATGCTTCCTGCTTTTTATCTAAAGCTTCATCTTCTGCTTTAGTATCTTGTAAAGCTGGCTCTGTTTCTTTTCCAGAAGTCTGTTTACTAGCTTCCTCAGCTTTTCTTCTTGCTTCTTCCTCAGCGGCTTTGCGCTTAGCTTCTTCTGCTGCTTTACGTTTTGCTTCATCTTCTTTTGCCTTCTTATTGGCTGCAATTTCTGCTTTTCCTTCTGGTCTGCTATTGATTTCAGCCTGTATTTTCTTATATACGTCATCGCCAGCATCTCTGTATTTATTACGCATCTCTACTAGCTGGTCATAAGAATATACATATTTACCATCAGTTCCTTTAGCATCAAATTTACCATTTCTTAAGTCTAATTCATACTGAGAAGGCGCTTTAGCTGTTTTGTAATCTCTTCCTTGTTCTAGGTCTTCCTTAGCTGCTTTTGATCTTGCCTCAGTATTCTTATCATTATAATGGAATTCTTTAGTATCATAGTCATACCAGCCATTTGGAAAGTCCATTTTAAGTTGAGTTAAGCGTGCCGGGTCTTTTATAACTTCTGTAGTCTTAGAGTCTGGACTAGCTTGTTTTATTTCAGCTGTTGGAATATTGGTTTTTGCTTCTGGTAACTTAGCGCCTTTTCTAGTAGCAATACCAGATTTTCCATCACTATTCCATTTTGTTTCGTATTCTTGCTTATCTGCATCAGATAATGCCTGATATTCGCCATATGATATTACGTCTTTTTTATCAGCCATATTATTTATTCCTTATTCATTCCAAGTTTTTCTTCTATAGCTAAAAGCCTCTTACATACGTCAGATAAAACAGCAGCATCTGTAGCTGCTAACTTATCAGTACGTATGTTCTTATAGCCATTCTCATCTTCTACTACTATATTTTCTGTAATAGGATTTTGCTCTAGTTCTTGGGCCATAACGCCATAATGTATTCCTTCATCAACGCCTTTAGTACCTTTATAAAGTCTCAAAGCTTCTGGCGTATACTCAAATTCATATGCGTTAAGCTGAGAAAATAACTTTACTATATCGTCTGACCCAAATATTTCTTTTAATCTCTCATCACTACACATATTACTTATTGTCCTTGCTGAGTATTCTGTGGGCCATCTGAGGCCTTACTAAAGTCTTTTTTTCTCCAGCTCTTTACTACTTTCTCAGCCGCGTTTTTAGCATTATCCTCATTTACATCTTCCCATTTTGCTGGCTTTTTACCCTGCGCTATAGCTCCAGCATTTGCCATACCTTGGCCAATACCAATACCTACAGAACGCCAGTTAGTTCCAGAACTAGCATTCTGTGCTGTTTTAGCATTAGCATCAGAAAGAACACTAGAAGCTGCATCTGCTGCTCCTTCACTATCAGCGCCTTCACCACCACCGATACCGCCACCAATATTTCCTAAAGCGCCTGCTCCACCTTGTGATTGGCCACCTTCGCTTGGTACTCCACCAGTTGATGATGAGTTGTCACCTATCTTAGCTTTTTCTGCTGCTTCATCCTGCTCAGAAGTTGTTTCTTGCTGATTTCTTAAGTCTTGTTTTGCCGCATCGCCAGCGCCAGAGTCCATATTAGAAATAGGCGCTCCGCCACCGTGCTGTGAATTTGCTACCTTAATGCCGGCTCCACCAGCATCATGTAATCTTCCCATTGCGTGATCTATTGCTTGAATTATTGCTCCCCATGGCGCTGCCATTTTATTTATTCTCCTTCTTATATGATACTTTTAATAATGTATAATCATTTGACTTATTAGTAGGTATTTTGCTAGATACTTCTCTATAGTTCTTAAGACGCTCATCTGAACCTGTAAGCACACCAGTAGCTATGCTACCAATACCACCAACATTACCCCATGCTCTGTTGTAAGCATTCTGGTCTTCTTGCTGAGCCGCAGAAAGCTGCTGTCCTCTAGCATTAAGCGGCGTACCAGCAGCAGATACACGAGTTGAGTATTCTCCTTGTTTTGCTGCTAATGTTGATTGATTATTATTAAGTGCTGCGTTTCTAGATGAGTCATAAGCGCTCTGGTACATATTACCAGTAGTATCAGAAGCTGATTGTTCTGCCATCATGGCTGCCTGAGCTTTAGATAATCCAGAAGTTCTTGCTGACCTATTAGCATTAGCTCCAGCCTGATTACCAGCTCTCATTGATTGTTGGCTAGCCTGATCTTGTGCATAATTTGTAGCTGATTTTAGTCCTGCTTCGCCAGCGTATTTATTATATTCTGCCTGATAATCCTTGAGCGCATTACTAGTTTCTGTTTCATACTTTGTAACTGCTTCATCAAATTTCTCAGCGGCCGCTTCATATCTTTGGCCTGTACTTGACATATTCTTACTCATATTCTTTATTCCTTTTAATTATTAGTTTAGTAAACATTAGTAATTCTAGTAGCCGACCAGTCATCTCTCTGCATTGTATCATAGAACGTCATTTCTGCTTGTTCTACCATTGGCGCTAATAAACTAGTATCACTACCTTGCTTACTTTTGAAAGAAAGTGCTAATAAGTAGCTCATGAATACAAAGTATGTATTATTAGGGAAATTAAGCTGTGTATCATCATAGAAGCTAATTAAGCTATATTTTCCTTTTCTTTTTCCTAAATAGCCATATCCTGTATTATCATCAATATCAGCAATATCAACTATTGCTTGTTCTACTAAAGTATTTTCTGTTCTATCTCTACCAAAATCGTATACAGATAAGTAATTTGTGCCATTAGAAAGATAAACAATATCATTCCAAGAGAACATTTTAGAAGCATTAAAATCTTGATGAACGCCATTTATGAAAAGTCCACCATTGTAATTCTGCCCAACATACTTAGTCTTATCATTAGAAAGTATTGCTATTGTACAGTTATTTAATTCTATTTCTAAGTCTTCTACTACTATATGAGATACTGGTAACAAAAGCTTCTTATTTGTATTATCATAAAGGTATGTTCTGTTATTATAGATTACTACTGGTAAAGTTTCATCTGTTACTTCATCTGTATCTAAACTATAAAGCTTCTGGGTAATAGAGTCAGAGAATACAATATAGTCGTCTTCCATATGAATAAGCTTATCAGTAATTCCAGTAGAAGCTATAGTTTTAGAATACTCTAAGTCTTCTAAGTCTTTAATTACTATAGTATTAGCATCTGTTTTTTCTATATATGTTGTATTATGAATATCTAAAACATCAGATAATGAAAGGGCCTTATTCTTATTTGGAAATGTTAACGTTGATGGTACTGGGTAATATTCAACACAAATAGTTCCGCCCATAATTTCGCCGTTAATCTGCAGAGTGTTATTTATCATATCATAAGATAAAGTATTAAAAGACGCATTTGCTGGACGTCTCATAATTACCTTTACATCTTTATCACGGCCTAAAGTTACAGCTTTTAATTGATAAAAGTCTCTAGGTAACTGTATAACTTTATTTCTAGTATTTATATATTTTACAAAAGAATTAACGTCTTTATTTATACTTTTCTGGTATATAGTCTGATAAGCTTCATTTAGTAACGCAATTTTCTCAGCAAAAGAAATAAAATCACTATTCTCTATATCCGCTAATTGTTCAGCTCTCTTAACTATATCTGACGCATTATATGTTATCATATTATAGTTCTCCTTGTTTATTTACATTATTAGTTTATAATAAAAAAGGACTATATACATTTCTGCATATAGCCCAGATAGAAGAAAGAAAATGAAAATTTATTTATCAACGTCGAATATACAAAGCGCATTATCTCTAGCCTCTGCGGTTAAAGATCCGCTTTTTCTTTCAACGTCTAAAATCTCTTTTGGTAACTTATCTCTTATTTCCTTAAGCTCTTCAAATTCAAATACTTCAGTTTTGATCTTATCGAACCATTGCATAAAAGTAAGCTCTGGAAATTTAGATAAGTCTTTTCCTTTTACTGAAAGCATCTGCATGTAGAATTTCTCAATAAGCTCGTCGCTTATATTCATGCAATACTTCTCATAACAATTATGATAAAACCACTTAGAAAGCCACCAGTTCTGTTCAGCAAATTTAGGACATCTTTCTTTGCATTCATAGTATGTAAAGTAATGACTAATCATCTGCTCTAATAAGAACTTCTGTATACTTCCATTAAAAGGATTCTTTTTTAATGCAAATTCTACAGCCTGTTTAGCAGCAATAGAAGCGCCAATTTGACACATAGAATAATTGTATACTGGTATACCACCATTGATATCAGTACCACCTCTTGTAATAGAGTGGTCTGATCCTTCTTTCCATACGTAAACAATATCATTTATAAAGTTACGCTTAAGTTGAGTCCCCTCAATAAATAAATTTATACACCACTGAAATCTGCCATCTTCCATATTAGGTAATAGGCCGAAATCAATTCCTGCTTCTTTAAGAAGCTTCAAATTTGTTAATCTACCAAAGCTCCATGGATGATTAGGATTATTCTGTGGTAATAACTTATGCTCACCATTATAAGTACCTTCTTGTACAAATACGCCCTGACATTGTACAATATTAGGCTGAGCTATTATACCCTTATAAAGTTGCTCTACAGCATATGGCGTATAAAGAATATCGTCAGCATCCATAAACATAATATAGTCATCATTGGATACTTCTATAGCTTTATTACGCGCAATTCCTGGCCCACCATTCTTATCTGTTTCCGTTAAAGTAATATGCAACTTACTAAACTTACTTTTAAGATACGAATAATCATCAACACCCGGATTATCATTAGAGATAATAACGTTAATATCATCTCTCATTGTCTGTATGTTAATAGAAGATAAACACTCTTCTATAGTCTTCTGAGCTTTATAAGCTGGAATACCAATAGCAATTTTCATAAATTTTCTTTTCCTCTTCTTTCTAAAATATTAGTGTTTATACGTGTTATCGCTTCACATGATATAATTAGCTATATTATGCTGGCGGCCATTGTTTAATATCCACTGGAAGATCATTGAATATGTTTGCCGCTGAGAACGTAATACCAGTATTACCATTTACCAAGCAGTTGTACATAAAGTTTGAAGTAACTTTAGGTACAGAAGTTGGAATATGTACTCTACTTACAGACGTATTCAAAAAAGCATTGTACATATTAGTTATATTCTGACTATAAATATACATATCTGACCTTAAATTAGTACAGTTTATAAAAGTCATCCGCATCTCGTTAACACTATTTGGTATAAGAATACTCTGGTTCAAGCTTCTGCAGTTCGAAAAAGTCCAAGTTAACGATTTTATGGTATTCGGTAGAATAACATTATAATTAAACGCGGTACAGTTGTCAAAAAAAGGGCCTAAAGACGATGGATTAATCGCTCTAAACATAGATTCATTTACTATTTGTACATTAGAACTAAATATTAGGTTAGTATAAGTACTATCAAATTTAGCATACACAGGATTTTGGGGTCCGGTAGATATATTATAGCCAGTTGTATCAGCTGGCGTAGTAAACTTTAGAGCTCTAAGATTAGTAGTGTACAGCTCATCACTGTCTATCTGAAAGAGCTCATAAGCGTCCGCATTAGAAAACGACGCTGGAATAAGCGTATTTAGTATATTTACTAATGACATATACCCACCGAAGCTATCATTAACAGCATTAAAAGTGTTATTAACATTGTTAAATCCATTATTTACAAAGTTATTAACAGTATTAAAAGTGTTATTAACATTGTTAAATCCATTATTTACAAAGTTATTAACAGCATTAAAAGTGTTATTAACGTCATTAAAGCTATTATTTACAAAGTTATTAACAGTATTAAAAGTGTTATTAACGTCATTAAAGCTATTAGCAATATTGTTTTCTAAGTTATTCTGCCAGCTATCGATATCATCCAACGCATTATTTACAAGATTAAAGCTTTCATTTACAGTATTTGCATAATCATCTAAGGCGTTCTTTACAGCAAAAGAAGTAATTAAATTATTTGTTTCACCTACGTCTGTAGCAGCAATTCCAGCGAGAGCGGTTCCGTGTGAGTCTGTATACAAATAGTCAGCATTTTCTGGGAAGCCAACATCAAAAGTAGCATGAACTGGAATAACACGTCCCTCGATATCATATCCTAATACAGCTGATGAAATTACTGGTTCTGGTTGAGTATTTACAAATAAATTGCTGATATTAGCCGTATTTGCATTTATTACATTTACATTTACAGTGTTGAAGTCACCAGAAGCGTCACCAGAGAATTTAGGGTCTATAAGGTTAGTATTATAGAAATTACCACCAAGAGAAGTTGTATTCTCAATATGTGCAGTATTTAATGTGATATCAAAAACCGGCTTATTTACTGTTAGGTTTTCAATATAAACATTATTGGTAAAGCTATTGTCAAAGTTAGCAAATCTTCCTTCAGCATAGTTAGCATTAAGGCTATTTACTATTATGTTATTTGCTATCGTTGTATTCGCCTGATTATTGATATAAGAGTTTAAGTTATTAGATACATTTTCAATATCAGCTGAAAGTCTAATATTAACTAAAGAAATCTCATTTTCTGTTTCGTCGATTCTTTTGTTAAGCTCATTTATGTCATTATAATCCGGCCAATAATCATTACGTATAAAAGGCGTAGAAGATATGTTCATAAGTTTAAGTTCTCCTGTTCTTATTTTACATTATTAGTTTTACATATTGTATTTACTATTTTGTACGGTTTCTGGGTTAGAAGAAATCTGCATTGTTGCTATAGCAAAAGGACTTTTAATATGTACACTAAATCCAGTTGCTGCCTGATTTCCTGGCTGATATCTTAAGAATACAGTTCTAGATTCTTTATCCCACATATCTTTAGTAATCGGTAAAGACTTTTCACTTGTTATTTTGCTACCCTCATTTAGTGTCTCACTAGATACCAATACAGTTCCTGCTTTCATATCCTCATCATATAACCTTAAGTATACACAGTCATTTACAGCTTTAACACTATTACCGTAGCCATATAGTTCTGTTTCTAGTTCTATAGGAATAACGTCATAGCCGTCCATTTTATTATAGCTGATTTCTAGTGTTGAGTATTCGCCAGAGAAAGCGGCCCCGTGAGTAAGCGGAAAGCATTTATCATATTCTGTATATGGAAGCTTAACTAATGTGTCTTGGCTTAATATAAGAATACATGTATCTGTAATAATATAGATACTTAAGGTATTTGGATTAAAAGAGGTATGCTTAATAGTAGTTACTTCGTCAGCTTGAATTATTGGGTATAACTGGTTATCACCTGTAAATCTATAGAAAGTCTTATTTGTTTCACTCCAGAATAACGCCATATAAGGGCTATTACCTATAAATTTCATGTTATCAATATTTACTATAGCATCTACTGGACCATCATTATATCTATAGATAGATCCACTTATTACTACGTAATATTGTCCCTGTATAATAAAGGCACTAGATATACCTTCAAGCTGAGATACAAAGTTTATAGCAAATACTGGCTTTACGTTATTTACGAATACCTGAATATAGCTGTGATTATTGTCTATAATAATGCCTTGGTTAATAAAACCTCTAATAAATTCGGCAAATATTGAAGGCGTTAAAGTAAAAGAGAACGCATAGTTAGTATTATCCAACTTAGTATTTGTATACTTTGTTAATAAATTCTGGCTATAGTCATAAGAGTACGCGTATATAGGCGCAGATCCATAGTCTGCGTTCTTACCATAATATACGTCAATATCCTGTCCATTAGGCGTACCACCAGCTGGAATATCACATGTTATGTTAGATATTTTCTTTGGAAATAATCCAGCATAAGAAGCAAATATCGTAGATATAAAAGGCGTATTCAAAGCTTCATAATTTGCGGCCTGAGCAGTTGCAAAGTAATAAGATTCGCAGCCATTAGAATATGACGCAAAATCTGTTCTCTCTGAGTCTGGCGCATCATTTGTACAGCTGAATATGCCTCTATCGTTCCAGTCTGATCCATAATGATACCACTGTTTATCAGATACGCTAAAACAGTTATAATAGTCATCTGTGTTAACTAACATATAGTTATCATTAAGTACCTTAAGAGTTGCTTTTGCTGGGTCTTGACTAACTTCTGCACAGTTCCACGCGTTAGTATCTCTGTAGTATATATACGTAGTTTCTCCAACTTTACTAACAGTAATAGGATAATTGCTATCAATCTCTGACATTGTACAAAGCAAAGTTCCTATTGATTCATTATCTTTTGCTATAGATATACCTTGTATTTCTCTACCGTGATATAATACTCTAACATTATCTTCTAGAGCAGCATATGTGCCACCAGAATAACTTCCATCAGTTCCTACAGGTACATTATTATAAGACTTATGATTTCCAGTATCAACTAGAGTTATTAAATAGCCAGAAGTGTTAGTAGTTTCTGTCCAAGCTGCTACAGTTTCTGAAGTAGTAAAATAGCTAGTAGTTGTTCTATATGTAAACCCCATAAATTTATAACGAGTTGTACGCGTCCAATATGTAGTTTTTGTATAACTAGGATGGTATATATCAAACCTACCAGAATAGCCTAGTAAAGCTAAGTTATTATAATTATCAAATATACTACTAAGATTATCAAAGTTAGTTATTACGTTAACGTCCGTAAAATATGATACTGGTTTTATTCTAATAGTGCTCGTATCAACAAAGCTTACATTATTGCCTGTTAATGGGACATAATAACCAATCGGTTCCTCAATCGCCCAGTCTTCAGAAGTAAATACTACATTGCGTGACTTATTAAAGAATAAATCAAAAGTTGTACCTGTAAAATTATTATCCTCCATAGCATAAAATATCTTTACTGTAGTTACTCTAGTAAAATAAGTTGGGCCAGTAGTATTCGTAGTTAAAATATCAGAAGTATTTGTATTATTATTTCGTCTGCAGATAATAAAGCTTCCAGAGTCTCTTACACAGCCAAAAGATACATTTAGAGTTCTATCTAGTACTGAGTCTCTTATAAGTTCACCATTTATAACAAAATAAGCATAAGGGCCTATAGCAAAACAATATGTATTATCATCTTCCGCATATTCTGTAAAGTGTACTTTTTCAGATGGCTGGTATCTTGATTCTGTTACTGATGGCCACTGATACAAAATTGTACCATCACTATTTATTATAGCATATACGCCTTCTTCAGAACTACAAAGCATTTTATAATCAGTACCTACCTGAAAATATCCTAAAATATTAGAATATGTTTCATTACCAGATATTTCCATTGTAGTCTTTGTAATAAAGCGGCTTCCTTGTTCTTGAGCATGGCTTAGCTGAAGCTCATCTTCTTCTTTTTGTACAAATAATGATCCGTTCTTTAATGAGTATATGTAGCCATCTTTAGTAACATAACTATTGCTTCCAATACTTTCAAATTTTCTTCCATAAAATGGCGATAAAACATTACCATAAAAAGGACTATTGTTTTTTCTAAATCCAGCGTATGGCTTTATATCATGATTATACTTATTAAGACAAACATCTTGTGTTCTTAAGTTTATATTGTGTAATTCTGCTTTTTGGTTAGCCATTCTTATAATTTCCTCTTATGTTATTAGTTTAAGCTCTAGCCTGCCAAGAATAAGTAATACTTCCATTAAATACAGTTGCTACCAAAATATAACTTCCATTGGCAGTCTGGTCACAGTGTACATAGCCAGCTTTAGTGTCCTTTTCTGATACTTCCTGATAATCGTCCATATCAGCTGCTTTCTGGTATGTTGTATTTATAACGTCACCATTTGCATCTTTAGTAGCTTTATCAGCATTTGTAGCATAAGTTGCATTTGTTGCAGAAGTTGCATTACCAGCATTTGTAGCATAAGTTGCAGAAGTTGCATTACCAGTAATATTGATATTATAAGTGTTACCAGAAGTAAGTCCACTTTTTGTTTCGTTAAGAGACCTTCTTATTAAGTCTACAGTATTCTGTAATGTATTAAGCTCTTTTGCATCTAATGTGATATTCTTAAGTTTCTTCTCAATATCTAGTAAAGCGACGTTTATCTGCTCTACACTATTATTATTTATAACCATTATTCATAATCTCCTCTAGCCCAAGAAGGTAATGTTGCCATCTTAGCTTCTTCTGCCTTTCTTTCTTTATCAGATGATTCTCCACCAATTTCATAACCGCAATCATATGCGTATTGTCTAGAAGCATATAGTAAAGCGTCCATTGCGTCTGGATGGAATAAATCGTCATCTATTTCAGAAGTAATATTATCTTGTTCATCACGCTTATATACAGTTCTCTCAAATTCATCCTGTAAAGCGCCATTCTCTAATACCATTATTTTACCTGTTCTACACCAATCAGAAAGCTGAGCGATCGCCATTTTCTTATCGTATTTATAACAGTTATAAGCTGGTATCTTATAATTTGTATTTAGTTCGTATGTAATACTCTGATCTGAAGTATCACAGTAAAAGGCTAATTTAGCAAAGTCAAAATTACTATTTCTTTCAATAGCAAATTTCTTACAGAATTCATATACTTCTTTACATGCGTTTATTATATCAGTAACAGTTGCCTTATTAAACTTCTTTTCATTTATTACATAAGCCTGCCCAGTTGTTCTGTTATAAGCGAGCGCTATAATAGAGTTATAATCGCTAAAACCGTAATCTGTACCTATAGCAATATCTGTTGGTATAAAAGTTTTTGGTAATTCTTTATAAACCTTAAAGTCCTTAAATACCATAGATTCTGTATCATATTCCCAAGATCCAAAATATTCACGCTTTATAAAAGGCGCATCTGGCGTAATTTCTTTTTCTCTACAGATATCTTCTATCATAGATTCTACAGTATGATTTTCATTTATAATAAAGGGATTTTCTGCCATAGTCCAAGAATAATGCTTCCATCCCTTAAATTCTTTCCATACCTTTTCTGCATATGTTCCTTTAATTCTGGGCGGCGTTCCAGTTAGTACTATAGTGCTATCTGCATAATCTGACATAGCTGGTCTTATTAAGTCGTCTAATAAGTGCTGTACGTTCTTCTGGCTCTGTACTTCATCTACTATTACTAAACTATAGTGATCACCTTGAAAGTTGGTATCTTGGTCTCTTACAGTATAATTTCCCTTAAAGGTTATTTTAGATCCATTAGTAAATTCAATATTGCCATCATTCTTACTTTTCTTAGTAATAACTAATCCTATAGATTCTGCCATTCTAACAGTTTCATCAAAAGCTAAGTTAATAGCTGTTTCAAATTTAAGTCCAATAAATAAAGCATGTCTATTAGGCCTGATACAGTCTTTTACCATAAGTCTTGTAGCTAATGTGGTCTTACCAATACGACGACTTCCAATAATTATTTTCTTATGTATCATGTCATCAAGATAAACATCTCTTTGTCTATCATAGAGCTGCTTCATAAGGCGATATTCAAGAAAGTCAACATCTTTGGCTAATGCTTTATCTGTCTCCGCATCAAGCTTTGATAAGATATCTTCTTGCATTATCTGTTTTGCTACGAGCTGTCCTAATGGCCCAGATGGCTCTTTTTTAGCTTCGGATAACATCTGCTCAATAAAAGATTCTGTCCACGATTTCTTGCTTTTACTAGAAGATGGCGCTACTAGTGCGCTTCTTAGTGCAGAATAAATATCCCCCTTTATAGCTCTAGTTACTTGATTTTGTGTTACTACATTCGCCATTATGCTTTAATCTCCATTCGTTCCATTTCTTCTCATTAAGTTCTACCATTCTATTATGACGTCTTTCTCTCTCTTCGTCTGAAATAAGAAAACCTTCAACATAGCCTTCTGGTATTTCCTGGCCTATCATAAGAAAGATATTACGTTCACCATTATTATAAACCTTTTTGCCTTTATTTATTTGTGATCTATTCTGAAGTCCTTGTTCTGAAAAAGGCTTACCAGTTCTATTCTGATTTCCTTTAAGGGCTTCAGCAATCTTTTCTTTAGTTTCCTTCTTATGATATTTTACCATTATCTTATTTCCATCTCGTTTATTGATGGTTCACCATCATAAGCAGCGCCATTATATGATGATTCCTTATACTTAGTCTGCAATACCATTTTATCGCCGCTTTTAAGATATATAGTAATTACTAAGTCGGGATTATCATTACATTTATTTATTAGAGTCTGAAGAAAATTGTAATCAACTTCCTTATTAAGAAGTTCCTGCTTTTTCTGTTCTTCCCAAACAAGCTCTTCTGTATATTTCTTAATCTTTTCCTTTATTTCTTTTGGCATTCTCATGAGTCTTTCTCCTAAAAAGTATACAGACTAGCTGTTACGCTAGCCTATATTTTGTTTAATTATTCTGCTTTATCTTCTTTTTCCATTATAGGATAAATTTTACCATTTCTTGCTGTAAGAGGATATATCCCGTCTTCGCGTATAGGAAGAATTTGGTCATCAACCCATGGCATAAATAGCGTATTTAGTTCACTCTGACACATGGCAAATTTACCAAAGGCTGGCTTCATATCAAATAATGCTAATGCTTTTGTTATAAAGTCGGGGTCATCCAACCAGAAATCTAGGCCTCTCTTTACAATACGCTTCCATGTGGATTTTATAGTATTCACATCCAGCTCATTACCGTCTAGTTTATTGAGTATATAATGTGTGATAATAAGACTTCCAACCACGTTATTATACATGTCTGGTACAAATCTAAGATTATTATTCTTTACCTGTTTACGATAACTTCTTAAAACACTCATTTTCTATTCTTCTCCATATTCATATTGTTGCCAAGACTCTAACGACATTTGGCTATCCCAAAATTGTTGTCTTGGATTATGTAGTATACCTAAAGCAGCATAATCTGCAGTAGTTAGTAAATATAAAATTTTATAGCCTTTCGGCTTTTTATACCTATTCATTATATTTAATGTTGCGCCCATAGTAAAATCGTAGAAATCTTCTGCAATATTGTGTCTTACAGCGCCTTTTCTAGCTAATTTTCCTAACCTTATCTTAAGCGCGTTCTCTACAGCAAATTGTACCATAAAGAACATCTTATCATAATATTTCTTTTTTAGTTTTTCATCTGTACTCTTTATATATAAGTTCTGTGTATAATAAAACTCATATTCCTTACATTTAAGTCCCAAAGGCTCTCTTGCTTCTTTTAAGTTACAGTAGTAAACATCTCTTGCTTTTTCTTGTCGGTCTTTTCTTACTATATTTCTATTAAAGGCCTTTTCAAGAAATTTGTATTTTCCTTTATCACCTTCCACTCTAACATAATCAATACCATATTTATCATGAATTAAAATACAGTATTCATATAAAGTCCAAACTATAAACTTATCGCTTTCTTCTACTCTGTATGCTACAATATTATTATAACCATTTCTAGTCTGCAAAAGATATAATACTCCGTTTATCTTTTCTACAATATCACCTTCTTCTGCTACTACATCTATATTATCTGGCTTTTCTAATGTATTCCAATCTTCTATCGACATCTATATTATTTCCATTTTAAGCATAAAAAGGGTACTTTACTTTCTATTGGATTTCTAATCTCTCTAAGATATTGTTCAATTACGTATTTTCCCTTAATATCTAATGTTGCTAATTTAGTTAATGATACGTAGGTACCATCAACATTCATAATAATAGGCGCATTCTGTAGCATACTATAAGAATTATTACGTTTTTCTAAAGAATACTTTTCATAAAATTCTCTAATATCAACTATTGCGCCGGCTTTTTTTAATTCATTTCTATTTAAATAAACCACATTCATCCTCTCTTTTCCTTATATATCTCGCATAATTCCAATTAACATTTGTAGCTGCCATTCAGCTGGAAAGACGCTTACCATTCCAGCTACAGTTTCCAAATTTTCCATAAACTCGTTATATATCTTTTTTACTAGTTCTTGCTTTTCTTGTTCGTCCGTTACCGTTACTTTTGGCGGTTCCACATCCCAATAATCCTTCGGTTCCATTTGCTTTATCCTCATACACTTTAATAGAAAGTCCGGTTAAAGTACCATCTATTCTATCAAGCTTTTGTTCTAAAATCTCTAACTTATTTAGTATATAAGCTAGCCTTGCATCTACTATATTCATTATCTTTTCTCCTATTCATGCCAAGTTTTTAACTCAGCTTCTATCCTATATAATATTTCTGGATCAGTCTTCCAATTATTCATAACTCTTAGCTTTCCAGGTATACCCTTTATAAGACTTATTTATTTGTATAGACCTACAGATACCCGTCTGCATAAAGCCTAATTCTTTCCATTCAAATGCACTTTTAATAAGTCCATCTGACCTTTCATAATATTGTTTAACATAATGAATATTCTCCCTAAGATCTTTTAATTCCTCTTTATTAAGAGCATATTCAAAATGATAGCCATATTCTCCAACTGTTTTTCCGCCAGACTTCTTTTTAGTTAAGTGAGCGCTCATAGTGGAAATACCTACATTTGCCCATTCTGCGGCTTCTTTAACTGAATTAAAGACCATATCTGTTTCTATACATCGAACTGGCTTCTGAGTTCTCTTAGTCATATATTCTACTTGTACCTTAGAGAGTCTTCTACCTTGTGTGTGTATTCTATTATGTTCTTCTCTAGTAAGAAATATCAATTCACTTGGTGGTCTATGATAATAGAGATCTAAAGCCTTTAAGTCATCTCTACTCTGTTGAATATCTCTTTTACTACCATCTAAATTATGTGTTTCTAGTCTATGGTGACAAACCCAATTTGATATAGAATATAAATCAGACCTATCATTTACAGCTTTATCAAAATTTTCTATTTGTGTTATGTCACCCTCACAATATCTATATATATCTACTAAACTCTTTATCATTTAAAGCTCCATTTTCTTTTACTTTTTTGACTATTATTCACTCTTATCCTCTTCTACTATTTCAGCTAAATCAAAGTCATCCTGAAGTTCTTTCATTACTGACTTACATTTAATACAAGATGGTTTCAATACAGTTGCAGTTGTTACAAATATTGAGCCACAATTATAGCATTTATAAATCTTTGTTTTTAACATTATAAACTTTCTCCTATCTGTATATAAATTAGGGCATTTACACAATATACTTAGTCACTCTTTAATTAGTGACTCATCACAAATTTTCTTGGCGTCTGCCCAGCTATATCCAAGTTTATTGTGAAGTCTAGCTTGAAGTGTGCTATATTTTAATTGCTCGCCTTCATATATGCAAAGTCGGCTTCTTAACTTTGCCATATTTGCTCTTCCTTTCACGGCTCTTTCACTCATATCCATAACTTTAGTAGACTGTTTTTTTCTGTGTGTTACGTAATACTCATGCTGATATTCTGCCATCTTTTTCTTTGCTTCAGACTCTTCTTCTGTTGGCTCAACCTCTGTATCAATAGCCCACAATAATACAATTCTTTCGTGCCAAATCTTATCTTCTAGTTCGATTTCTTCTTTAGAAAGCTCGTATTTGTTATTTAGTATTTCGTGTATTTTATCAATCATATATTTAAAATTAGTGAAGCTAGTTGAAATAGTATCTTTCAGCACAAGCCTACTTTACTATTTCAACTAGCTTCTTAATCTTTTATTGTACTTTTAATATTAGCTTAATACAAATTCTCTCACAGTAACTGGCTTTCCGTTTTTTACGGTCTCGGAATCTGGCCAACTATCAAAAACTATCTTTCCAGCTCTCATTACTACAAAGTGAGTTTTCTTACCCCATTCCCAGCAGACGATCTGATTAAAAGGCTCTTCTTTATAAGGCTTTTTTATCACGTCAGTGTAGAAGCGTTCTTTACCTAAACACATGTTAGCAAATAGATGCGGCTTAGAGACATAACCATCATCATCTATAAATCCTCGTTTCCAGCCTTCTAATACGTCCGTAGTTAAATCTTTTATATCACTTTTACCGCTCATATAGCTTATGCAGTATGCATAACAACTATGCGCAAAAAGTTCTTCCATCTGTTTTTGAATATTCATTATTTATTCTCCTCTATAATGTATATATTAAATTAGTTAGTTTCCTCTTTAATTATAGCCCCATTTTCATCCCATTTAAGTCCCATCTCATTAAGTACAGCTTCATCATATAATCCTTTATCCCATAATTCTTTCTGATTTATATGTATATTTGACCAGTCAAGCTGAGGAATACTAAAATAATAAGTATTAGAAGCAGCTTTACTATTACAGCCTAATACGGTCTTTGTAGAAAGCGCTCTAGATTTATCACCATTATAATTATAAGCATATTTACAAAAGTTATCCTTTCCTATCTTATTAGGGAACTTTATATGCATCTTACCAGAAGTAGGAAATTCATCTTTACTAAGTTCAATATTATATCTATAGCCAAAGCCTCTCGTTGTAAAACCACCACCATTCTTCGTATAAAGCAAATAGCCTTCAATAAAGTCTACATCAGTATTTACGTCTGCTCTAACCACTTTATCATCTCTGCTTGGAGAATATCCGCATGCATGCTCAATATTCCACTCATAAAATAGTCTAAATTCTTGATCACAACTTGCTAATACCAAGTCCATTTCATTATATTTATCTACGGTATTCTTCTTTAGCGAACATATGGATAAATTTTCAGTGATAACGGCATCTTTAAATAGTTTAGGATTAGCTAATTCAAATGTTTCTACATGCCTATATAACTCATTCTTCTTATACTGAGATAATGGCTGAAGACATACTAACTTATTCATTCTGGCACTCATCCTTTACTATTACAGTTTTATCTTCATTCCATTTCAAGCCCATTTCTGACAATACAGCGTTATCATAATCACCTTTATTCCACAATTCTTTCTGGTTTATATGGATATTTGACCAGTCTATCTGAGGAATATAATACCAATAGTTTCCTGACATCTCATCTCTTCTAAGTGAGGT
>RHMF01000335.1_pt1 | contig 19708 bp, 31 predicted proteins | sample 5365151 | NCBI WGS metagenome assembly RHMF01 (sample SAMN10266501, study PRJNA497801) | feces metagenome | isolation source: feces | host: Bos taurus | place: China: Prairie of Fairy Mountain | collected 2017-08-14 | reverse complement strand
CTTAATAGTAAAACCAAAATAAGTTTTACTTCCGTTCGCAGTTGTAGAATATTCAGTAACATCAGATGCTCTTACTGTTTTTAAAACTTCTTGCGCATCGCCATTATTTGTCATAGTACCACCAAACATGATACCCAGAGACTTAGCACTAAATAAAGCATCAGTAAGTTCTAATGTAAGCTCTTTATTCGTGTCCCAAGTAAGAAGCTTAACATTACCCTTACCACCTCTAGCATCTACTGTTTCTGAACTCTGGCTCAGTGTAGAAGTCTTCAGAGTATCAAGATAAAGTACAGGAGCAGAAGGAGCACCCTTAGAGTCAAGCTCATAGAACATGACGTCAGCGACTTCTTTGATAGCATATTTATCAAGAATAATTGCCATATTAAATAGCCTCCTATAATTCTTTTTCGTCTAAATTTTTTATCCAATATTTTGGCTTAACTTTTTTACTATCCGCACCAGCAAGAAGTGCTCGAATATCTATATCATATTCTTCCTTTTGCTGTTCCATGGTTATTAACCAATGAACGCACGCATAGCTTATCTCTCCAATATTAAGTGGATTTAATCCAATTCCCATACAACAAATTGCCGTTAATAAAGTTCCAAAAGTTGGCGCATTTTTTGCTCGTTTCTTTTTGAGAATTTCTTCACTTTTTTTAACTTTCATTTTATAACGTTTAATACGAGGGTCTAAATTTTCTTCTTCTGGGTCTGGAGGTTTTTCCATTTCTACACCCATAACCTGTCGTATCATATTTTGAAACTCAAAATAATTTTCTTCAGTTAAAAGTCTAGGTTCTTCTAAATCCACATCTGGGTCTAACTCATCCTCATTTTTACCAATTAATAGCATTTCAATCTCTGGTACAATCGTTACCGGTTCATGTATAAATTGATTAAAAGCTTCATGTATTTTCTCTCGTACCATTTCATCTTGATAATAATTTATCAAAAGATATTTAAAAGGAGTCGGTACTTGAGTAACCCTCTCATCTTGGAGAAATGCTTTATCTAATTCCTCTTGTGTCATTGTAAATAACGACTGATAAATCCCAAAATCCTTATTTCCAACTACATCATTTACGGTTGGGGGATATATTTGACATATGTCTTTAAAATCAATTGGAAAACCAAGCAGAATCCTCTCATCAATCATATGATGTTAAAACGAAAGTTTGTTCATAAGCAGAAATTTCTTCGGTTAAAAAGTTTAAACTAAAATCTCCACCTGTTAACTTTCCTAATCCTTCAATTTTCTTTCCATTTAAAGACTTCTGTACTTCCCCCATAATCGCAAAAGGTCTTAGATTTGTGTCTTTAATTATCCATTGAGTCATAGGAACAAATACTTCAACACTAATATTTACATTTTTAAACTCACTATTTGATGCCAACCCGCGCGCCCGCGCGATACGAATAGCAATAATTGAGTGAGCAGTTTCTTTTGGACCGACGCGCGGTACAATTTTAACTAACTTTTCAAATATTTCATTTTGTATTTGTTCTTGAGTTAAATCGTCATGACTTAATGGGTCTTTATCTGTATAATACAGTAACTTAAGCAAATTCTGATTAGCCAGAAGCCTTTTCATGATATATTGTGCATTAACACCTATATCTGTACAATTTCTTACGTTCATTCTTCACCTCCTCGATTCAGCCAATAGAAATCATCATCACTATCGTCTGCTCCTTGAATTGGAGGGTCACTTTTATCTCTTATGTATTGTGGATCAACCGATACAAATTCAACACCAGGTGTCGACTGTATATCATAACCTGTTACTACATAAGCTTCCGTAAGTTTACCTTGTGTGACTTCTAAGTAATCATCTTTCCTTATGTTTTCATTTAGTGGCATAATGAAGAAGCTTAATTTCAGATTTTCTGTATATAAAACCTTACTTCTACTTCTTGACTTTAATTCATCTTTCAACATATTGTCTTCTTGACCATAGAAATATGCCCAAGTACTACACTTCTTACCTTGTCTATTATTCCAAGTAAGATAATGAGTCATTTTCAAAACAATATATCTATTATAACCACTTGCTTTTATATCTTCTAAGTAATAAATAAGCCAAGGACATAAAATGTTATCTTTGTCTGGGATAAATAATATAGTTCCATTCGGCATATCTAAATGAACGTCAGTTAATAAATAATGCATAGTCTTTGTTTCATTCTGCCGCATTGGTGTAAGTTCACCTTCGCGCATCACTCCATCATATTCAAACTCTACATAATAAACCGACTTCATCAGTTGTCGTCTGAAATTTTCTTCCCTTTGTCCTTGTATACGAGATTGCCAGTCTACTCCGTAATGATTTAACCTCTTTAAATACACATCCTCATAGTATCCCATCTTCTACCTCCCCATATTTAGAAAGTAAAGACATACAATCAAAAATTGTACTTCTAAAATACTCATACCGTAAATATCTTAAAGAGGAAATCTTATGAAATAAAGTGTAATAGTTAATAGTCCGTTCTTCTGGTTCAAAACCATATAACTCAATTATAATTGAGTCCAAGAACTTCTCCCATTCCCTTCCTTTCTCGTATTCACAAAGTAATCCAAACAGTTTATTTTTCAAACTATTCGCATACCCTTCATCCATACCAGGAATATATTTCATTTTAATCTCCCGCCAATTGACTATAAGTAAATGGTCGTCCCTTGCGCGAGCGATAGTAAATGCGCTCTAATTTCAGCGCCTTATATTCCTCTCTTTCCAGTAATTGTTTTAACTTATCTATTAAATTAGCCTGCGAGAAATCTCTCTCTACATAAAGTGGCTTAACATTCTCCCAAGTGAGAATGGTGCGATTGAGCCACTCGCACTTCATATAGGTTGCAAGAATTTGAATTTCTTCATTAGCCATATTTTCATCAACAAAATTGTCGCCATCTATCTCTAAGCTAACTCTTGGAAATTTGAAATAAGGAATCGCCGCGTCCAATAAGGTACGCCAGTCTTCTTCTCTTTCTTCATCAGTCCAGTTTAACCATTCGTCTTCTAACATTTTAGATAGAAACGCATCATATATATCATAAACTGAAACCATTGTTTAAACTCCTTAATCGTTTGGTAATTGCTCCTTATCTGCCTTATTCAGTTGGATTGTACCAATAATGTCCATTCCAATTGCTTTTTGAATTACCTCAGACTTATCAAAATTAGCAATTTCATTGTCAATTGCATATTGACCAAGTTCTCTAATCTGGTCAGCAGATAACTCTCTCAGTTTTTCTTTAAACTCAGGCAGCGGCATTACCGTTAAATAGCGTTTTCTTTGCTGGTCATTTAAAGTAATAATATTCACTGGCTCTTCCGCATCTTCTGGCTCAAGACCCAGTGCTCTCTTTACTTCCATGCTTTCAATGCCCAGAATACCCTGTGTAAACAGAGCCTCAACTCCTGGATTATACATAGCCTCTTCTAATTGACTAAATGGGATTGTCTTAACAGAACCTTTTCTTTCCCATACTCTACGAAGGGTAAGTTCTGGAATGTTAATATTTACCCTACTAGAAACTAAATTTACAACCTTAACTTTATCTTCCATTTTATTACTCCTTTTAACTCCTAAATGTAGTAGTTATATGTATACAGCGGCACCATAACCTCCGCAAAATAAGTTCAACTTATAGCGTCAGAGGTTGAGCGGCCGCAGTGTACGTCCTACAACTACATACTAAATAAATAAGGGAGGGGACGAACCCCTCCCCTTAAGATTCATTAAATATATTGAAGTGTTTCAGCATAAGTCTGTGGAATGCCACTGTTCTTATAAATAGCCCAATTGTGGTATGTAAGAATAGCAGTTCCCAGCTTTCTATAAGTATGAATCTCCATGGATTGGTCTCTGTTAACGAAGTCATACATCTGAGTCTGTCCTTCGAATACAACCTTTACAACCTTCTCATTTCCTGTAGGCAGTACATAAGCAAGTTGTGGGTCAATCCAAGTCTCAACATTGTTCTCATCAATGAATGACTGAGGAATCTGAACAACCGGAGTTCCTCTGAACAGATTAATGTATCCACTGTTGTGAATAGCATCGATATCTTGTGGATGATATACACCCTGGCCTGTTCCTACGTTAACCGGAACGATAGCATCAGCACCCATAGCAGCAACGAATTCAGGCGGTGCAAAGATAACAGCGCCAGAACCATAAGCTCTAACTGTGCTAATCAGCTTCATCATCTCAGCAGCATCAAATGTAGCGCCAGTAGCTCTATTGTTAGCCGGAACACCAGCCTTTGAGAATGCAGCACGGAGAGCCTTCTGAACTTCCTGGTAAACTGCATCTGTCTGAGCTTCAGTAAGAAGTGATACGAGATCAGCCATGTTTTCAGCACCATCAAGCATTCTCTCGAAATCAATTGTGCAAGCTCCGCCGATAGCGTGGCCGCTGAGTTCGAAATAGCCATGGTCAAGTCTGAATGTCTCGTATACGCCTGAAAGACCAACCTGAGTAAGGAACTTTCTTGCTCTTGTTCTTCCAAGTCTTGTTCTGAACAGAGCCTTCTGTCCCTGTCCTACCTGCTGAACATCAGCAAAAATACCAACAGCGTCGATAACCTTCTTAGGAACGACTTCATCAGCAGCTTCAATTATAATTTCATAAATGTCATATCTGTTCTTCATGAACTGATTGACAGAACCAGCCATCTCACGAAGAGCCTCAACGAGTGCATCGTTAACGTTCTCCATTGAGTAATTGGTTGGAGCCTCGTTCTTAGCCGCACAAAGGGCTAACTCTTTCATTTCTTTAATAGTCATTTCGTTGCCCTCCTTAATTATGCTTCAAGAACCTGGAACTTAAATGCAAACTGTCCATCCGGCATAGTCGTCTTCTCAACTACTTTGAGAACTGGGCCAGCCTGTGGAGCAGATGTATCCAGTAAAATTGCACCCTCATCACTAATGCCGCCATAAACGTCAGTAGAACTGAGGTCAACGGCTTTAACAGCGTCATCATCAGCGAAAGCGCTATCATAGCCGAAGCAGTTAGTTGTGAAAAGTTCACCAACCGAAAGGAAACCAAGTCTTGGATAGAACTCACCAAGTTCAAGCTTGAAATCCTTCAGAGCGTTAGCTCTCTCATCATACATATGCTCTGCTGTATAGTTGAGAGCGACCGGGCATTTAGCAACAACAGCACTCTTCGGGAACTTAATCTTTCTGTTGACTCTGTCAACAGCCAGAAGCATGCCATTCTCAGCCGGAACCGAAGCGAAATCAGTGTCATCAAGTGCGCACTGAGCCTCGACTCTACCATCTCTACGGAAGGCTACTTGATTCAGCTCTAATTGACCATAACCGTCAATTACAAATCTTTTAAAAGCCATAATAAATCCTCCGTTTATTATTTTTTCTTATTCTTTTGTCTCTCTAAGATAGCTTCGATTCCTGTGAGTTTCGGCTCGTCCTTCGGAACGAAATCACTATCTTCAGTTGTGAAAATTGTGGACTTAGACTGAACTAAAACATAAGCCAGTTCCTTATCTAACTCATCTCTAGTATACTCATCAATCTTTTCTCTGAACGAATCAATCTCTTCTGTGTCGAGAAGAGTTGTGTACTTCTCAATTACAGCTTCCTTCTCTTTGAGTTCGGCCGCAACCTTGAATTCATTAAGTGCTTCGTTTTCAGATGTAAGTGATTCAACTTTCTCTAAAGCAGTAGTATAATTACTATTAGCTTCGCTTAACTCGTTCTCAAGTCTTTCATTATCCTGTTGTAAAGTCGCAATTGTAGAATCGTTCTCTTCAATTTTGGAGTTAAACTCTTCTACTTGTGTCTGTAAACCAGAAACGACTTCATCAATCTTCTCATATGTATCACTATTCATAGCGTGAAGAACTTCAAGCGCATGCTTTTCATCAGCATTCACATCTATAATATAGCAAACTTCCATTTTATCAATGGAAAGAGAATCTGTTTCATCACTCTTTGTATAATATGCTCTCTCATATTCACCAGTTTCAAACTTGAAAACAACGGCATATGCGTCATATACGTCACAGACTGCATAATCCATCACATACTCGTTTTCTTCGTTGAATCTTGGGTTCAGAAGAGACCAAAGCATATTATATTTCTGATTATCAGAAAGCTTAAAATTCATATGTTTTTCTCCTCCCAAGTTTTGCTTTTGAAAAGTTTCTGTTTTTTCTAAATCTGTCATAAGTGATTTAACCGAATCTACAAATGTGTAGAATGCGGCGCCTTCAAAGCAAGGTTCATAGTCCTCACCTAAAGCCTGCAGTCCGAGGAAGCGACCTTCCGTAAATACGAAAAATCTCTTCCCATTTATGAACTGCCATTCACCTTCAATGGAATCAGCATATAATTCCATCGACTGCGATTTTTGAATTATATCAAAAGCTTCTTGTTTATATAATCCAGTAAAGAGATATACATCAGTACATGCATATGTTCTCTCTACTCCGTCAGTATCAAGATGCTTTTCCCATGCAAAGTTAGGATTTTCTGGCACTATACCATAGATACGTCCTTCATATCTTTCTCTGCCATGGTCTGTGAAGTCATCTTTCATTGTATCATATATACCTTTAACAGGCACATATGGAAGCGTTGAAATTAACTTCTCAGCGAACTCTTCTGTAATAAAAGTTCCGTTTCTATTTGCACCCGTGTAGAAAATGCGGCATCTTGCTTTTGACAGAACTTCATTATAACTAGTAACATCACCGTAAATAGAAAGAGAAAAAGTTGTTAATTTATCTTTTTCTTTATCCATTAGTTAGAACCTCCACGGTCTAATGATTCCTCATTAGCAACTGTTTTTGCACTTTTATCTTGTGCATCTTTCGCAGGACGTCCTACGTTTCCTGTTTCTGTGTATGATGTACTCAGCGGCAGAAGCTTTTCTTTTAACTTCAACACATCGTTTTCGAGGTCTTTTATATTACTCAGCTCACGCTGTGATAAATCCATAGCGAGCGCCGGCAGTAAGAAACTATAACCAGAATTAGCAAGTTTAAGAGATTCTTCCACATACTCTTTCTGATTATAAAACGATACTGGTAAAATTTTGTAGGTAAAACTAATATTAGCATTACCATACTTCTCATTTATAATTGAAGTTATAAGTTTGGCCATCTTGCGCGCAAGTATCATCATTAAAGCCATATCATTAGTAATTGAAGTACTTAACGATAAATTAGAATCTGTGCCAAAGAGTTGACTACTTGAACCAGCTTCGGCATAAATATTCGTAAGAGCCTTATCGACAGAATTAAGTGAATTATCATTCGCAGTTTTCGATACAATTGCATCGACATCTGCATAAGTAGTTAACACGCTAAGATTTTCATTCTTCTTCATCATGTCAACCGCGCCCTTATGCATTTCAACTGCTTCTTCAGGCTCAAATAATAATCCGCCATCTGTTAGATGTGGAATATGTTGAACAAGAATTTTCCTAATTTCTTCAAGGTCTCTTTCCTTATTTATATCCTTGGCATCTTCATATTCTAACTCTGCAGCAATAATATTTAAAAATACTGGCCTTTCGTCAATCAATGACATACAAATCCCTACACTAGTAGAAATATAACACCATGGACTTTTTACTTTTCTTGCTTTCCAGCGTTTATACCAGTTTACCACACTAGACGGATAAGCCGCCAATGCTTTCTTCCGGTATTCCCCATCGTGTATAGTGTCAAAATACGTAACATTAAATTCAATTATATCATTACCTTCTTTATCCTTAAAGCGTGAACGACAATAAAAAATAGGTAAATCTAATATAGAAATTGACTTGTCTGTCACCTCTTGAATCACCCCATAATAACTTCCATCGCGCAGGACTTTAGTTCCTATGTGGGTAAATAAATCAGGTAGGTTTGCTTTGTCGATGAAGCTAACGGCACTATAATACTTTTTTGTAATATACGATTCGGAGAGATTTTTACCAAAACTTGGATTAGGAATTAGTAAGCCTGTATATTTCAATAAAGTGGCATAATGCATTAGCAGTCTCCAATAGAAACCGCCCCTCTCAAAATAGTTACGAGAAAGAATAATTTGAGCATCAACAGAACCAGAATCAATAATATTTTTTATTTCTTCCAATGTGTACTCTTTAACCCTTTCGTGTCTGTTTCTTCCGTAACGTGTCAAATTATAGGATGATTCATTTTTTGCTATCATTTTTGATATAGCCGTAGTAAAAGAGGTCAAATCTCTTTTTTGTTCATCCATTATCTTCCTCCTGAGAAGAATACTAATTGTCGACCCGCCGCGCGCCTGCGGTGGCCCTTCTTATAATGTTCTTCTTCAAGTTCCTTAATACGCCATAATCCATAAGAGAAAGATGAATACTTATCCTTAGGGAACCTCGTATTAATTCGTTCAAGAACAATATCCAGGCTCGCGCCAGTGCGTTTAAGACGAAGATTAGCCATTTCTTCAAATAACTTAGTTGTCATCTCATGTGGCATCAAACGAACCACACGTTGTTCTACGGTCATTCTTTGACCGACTTTCGTTGCAAGCAAAGCACTCTTTGCTTCTTGTTCCTTTATAAGAAAACGTACAAGACCACCAGTAAGTCTTGAATAGCAGTTGCCGTGAATTTTTGAGTTAAGTGGTCCATTTGCCTTGATACCATAGAGTATCTTTGGCGCATCCTTTGGCTGAATCGCTTTATAATTATCGTCATTGATGAAGCCATAGGCTGGTAAGATATTACCCATCTCATCATACTGCGGCTTAATCATTTCATCGGCTAAGCCGACACCCAATCCGTTCGTATCTATAACGACCTCGCGCGGATTGTAACGAGCCATAATTTTTTTCAAATCAACTGCTTGGACGGTAAATGGTTTTGTTTGCGGAGTTCTACCAAGCACAATTAGATTAACCAATGTGCTGTAAAACTTTTGCTTTACCACATTAACTCTAAAAACACAGACTGCGGTCTGGTCGGAAATTCGACCTACGTCCACTGATATTAAGTAGAATTGTTCAGAATCCGGTCTATTAATTGCGTGCATTTCTGGATTCTTAATCTTTCGATATTTGGTCAATTTCTCATATGAGAACCAAGCTTCTTCACTTGACCCTTGCCACAGACTTAAATATTCGGTAGCGAATGATTCGGCATTGTAAGAAGGACTCATTTTCAATTTATTGATATATTGCTTATCAATAAGTCCATGCATTGCCGGCAAGCGCCAATCGCAGCCAAACATAAAAGCATGGTGTGGGTCAATAATTGCGTTTTCAAAAGTATCAATCAAACGCTCATAAGCAAAGGAGGTTTTACTGCCCGCAGAAGTCGTAGCAATAATCTGCTGGTTTGGCTCATTATCATTAACCGTATTATTCGGTAAACGACGAGATACATTTACGAGCGGGATTACTACTGAGTTAATCATCTCTTCATCACCGTCTCTAATCTCATCTATCATACCGCCATGCCGGCGCCCTCCACGCGCCGCATCTCCGGCGAGCACTACGTCGAAAATTGAGCCGTTTCTGAACTTGAGCGTCACATAGTCCTTACCAAAGTTTCCTGGGTAATCACTTAACTCCCACCCAATAATTTCCTTTTTAAGTAAAGGCCAGTGGTCATAAATCTCATAAATCTTTTCTTTTGTAATTTGTGCAGCCTGTTGTTTGGTGTTCGCTGTCATGAACACTTTGCGGCCAGGTATAAACACACATTGTAAGAAAAGAGCTAAGATAGTTATGAACGATTTTGAAAACGCACGGGGTGCAGTAATGAATACGTCTTTAAAACGCATTAACGCGCGCAGTGTGAAACGTTGGTAGAAAAATAAACTAAACTCTGAATCAGCTGGTTTAATTATGTCCAGATAGTAATCTGGATAGGCAGTAAATAGATTAACCCAATTACAGAGTTCATCGTAGTGCCTATCCAAATATTCTGAGGTAATAACTGCGCCTTTTTCAAGTTCTATCCCCTCGCGCTCTGCACGTTCGATAAAGTCGGTGTTAGGTGTGAGTTCTTGACGAGTAGACAGAATAACTTTTTTTCGTTTCTCCTGCATTACTTGTCCTCCAATTCAGCTTCGAACTCATCGTCCTTAAATAACTGCTCGAACCCTTCATTCTCATAGTTATCATAGTCATCTTCTTTATCACTCAGGTCATAGTACGATTCAAGCTCTGCCGCAGTCTTCAACGCACGAATACGTTGAGTTATTTCGTCGCCAATACCAGATTCATTTGTATAGAGGCGTTGATTCCAGCTTTGTATGTTCTTTATAGTTTCGTCCACGACATCGCGCGTCTCACCATCATAGAACCTATTTACAAAACCGCGCTTCTCCAACCATCTACACAGCTCACCCATTGATTCAAAATCGCTTGCGTTCTTTACATTCTTCGGAGTAAACTCACCAGTTTTAACTAGCTTGTCATACGAAGCAAGCAGCTTATCAAAATCTGCACCCTCTCTAATTCTACAATCTATCTCATAGGAAATTTTACAGATTTTCAGAGCCTGGTCGCCTTGTAATGCGCCATTGATATTTTGAGTAAGCAATAAACCATCATAGAGGTTTTCTAAATAGTGTAATGCTTCCTCATCATAGTTGTAGCCCCATTTCTCTTGTAGCTTCCTACGTTTTTCGTCTGTGAGTCCAGGGACGACCTCGTCGAGCGCGCCGGCCGCATTGAGTTCACGATAAGCTTCTTGGTAAGAAGACCAATCTAACTCATCATATTCATCGGAGAAGTAAATCAAGTTATAGGCTTTCAATAGGTCGGCCGCAGAGTGCGTACGACGTAGCTCTTCAAACTTGTCCAATTCAAAAGGAATGTCCAGATACTGACAAATCTTATCCATCACATTCCAATCAAAATCCGATTTCTCCAATCTATCCCCTAGACAGTCAATACATACATCCACATACCCAGTCGGATACATGAACGACTTGGTTCTCAAATAAGAAAAAGAATCCTTCATCTGGCCGCAACACACGCATTTCTTTGAGCTAAAATCTATATCAAAATGCGGATTTAAAGCCATATCTATTTCTCCTTTTCCTTTTTAGTAGCAGCGTATATAAGACGTCCTAAGTTGCGTCTTCTGACTCGGTTCATTGATTCAATTGTATCACATAAATCCGACCAGATATCCGTAAACTCGCGCGGCTGCGATGCCTCTTGCGTCGCGTTCGCATCGTCATTCGCTTGGCCGCACTCTACGTCTTCGTATACGTCCACACCACAAATTTTACAAATTCCTAAAAACTCAATTGGGTCTAACTCTAGAGCCTTCATAATTAAGTTTTCCGGACTATTCTTACTTTTCACTTCTAGATGTCCCCCTTCTTCTTCTTTCTCATTTCGCGTTCACATCTTTTACATTTGTTTTGGAAGCCATCTTTACTTCTAGTTTTCTTAACCCAGTTTCTTCCATCGAGAAGTAAAATTCTACCACAATCAATACATCGTTTAAAGTTCTCTGGAAAGAAACAATTTTCAATTGTGTCTTGATGAAGCTTGACAGCTTCATTTATTTTAACAATAATTTTTTGTTTGAATATAGTACTTATATAATTAGCGGTATAGCTTTTTCCATATTTCTTGTTAATATACCCGGCTATGTCTGCGTTTTTCTCCTTCTTTTCTTTTAGACGTAGTATCTCACGCTGTACATCAGTCAAGTCGGCAATTTCTTCATAGAACCGCAAAGTATCAAGTAGCTTCTCCAAGTTATTCTCCACTACATGGTCGTACTTAACCTGTTCCAATCTATCGTCAAACTCTTCCCTAAATAAGTAAAGCTGATAAACCGCATCTAAATTTCTAAAATCAAATATGTTATTTCCCAAGTAATTTTTCTTTCTCCAAACCAGTCCACTAATTAAACGTAGTTGTTCTTCGTCGAGTGCGGCGGGGTCAAAGTTGGGGTCAAAAACTATATCTCCAATCTTTCCTTCCTTCAAGCCCAGCGGCAGCACCTCAACGTCGCAATCGAAAACAAAACTTCTATCTTTCGGACTATATACAGATTGGGTTATATTGAAAGTCGACCTATAAGAGTCTCGAATGGTAAACTGCTCCGTTCTCAATTCCCTTATGCGGCCGCGCAACTTCAAATACCCATATGAATTTAATTTTTGGCTTCGCGCGCGTATACGTTCAATCTCTTCATCGTTAAATCGTTTAATTAGTTCATCTCTTGGTGGTTTGTCTCTTTTTCCTGTTGCTTCCTCGTAGAAGTTAATTTCCAATTCAATCTCATCTATCGTCTTCCATAAATCTTCGAAGGTCTGGCGCAGAAACTCTGGTGCTTCTTTGCGCGCCTCGTCTCTGTTAAAAACGTCGCGGCCTTTCTTTAAAACAACCGCATCGTTTAGCGTATACAATTGCGCATTACTAAGGGCGGGATTTTCCAAAACCGCATCGAGGCTTTCTGCCTCATTTGGCTTCGTCCATTTCGTTTCCAAGCCGGTTCCCTTTCCAATCGGAACTCCCTGCTCATCTTTACCCCATAACAAATAGTCCGCAATAGTGGAGGCTTCGGCACTAGTCAAATCGGGAAACTGTACTATATAAGTCTCAATGAACTGGGCGCGTTCGTACGCAGTTTCCAGCTCAAAGTTCAGTTTAAGTCTTTGTTTTGCCATTTACGTTTCCTCCTACATTTCAAGTATATCACAGGTTCGCGCGGAAGTCAAATTTCGTGAGTATGAAGGGTGAAATTTGAAATTTTTGCGTAAATAGGTTATAATTAAAATATAAAAGGTTAAACTTAAATGGAGGAAGTTAAATGGAAATAGTACAATGGATATTAACCCATGGAAGTGAAGTTGAACTAACCATCTCATGGTATGGCACTAATATCGAATTTACAATGTACACCCATTCAAATAGACGTGCTTGTCGTAAAACTATCGACTATCATGAAATTAACAACTATACCAATGAAGCCATTACACTAATATTAGATTTAATGTATGATGAATTATATAAAGGTTAAACTTAAACGGAGGACAGTTAAATGAATGAAGATGATAAAGTTTTGCTTTACGAATTAAACGAAGCCTATACCGATGGATTCGTGCGCGGGTACAACCGGGGATTTCTTGACGGTATACATATGTTGGCGAATATCTATGAGGATACGGGATTGTTAAAGAAAATAGGAGTGGAAACTGAAAATGAAACCAAATGAAGCAGTTGAATTTTGTGAGTCTATGATAAATTGTGCCTATTGTCCCATCAAAATATATGGCCTGGACAGACGTTCACGCTACCAAAAAGAAATCGAACATATGATGTGTTGTGAAAATTTAATCGAACATCCGGACTGGCACGTAGGTGAAGACGGATGGGACGGATATGAGTGGAGGTAGATATATAAATGACTAGACGAGAAAGACTTGAGATGGTAATTAAAGGGGAAATTAATGAAGAATTAATTGCCGATTGTAAGCGTGAGCTTGAAAAACTCGATGCCCACCGCACTCATGCACGGGAAAATCAAAATTACAATGAGAATAAGGAAGTGGAAGAACGTATTTGTACGGCACTACTTCAGGCGAGCGAACCGGTGCAGGTCGATGAGTTGGCAGAGTTGATTGGCTGTACGTTTGCGCGGCAGCGTCTGACGGCGATTTGTACGAACTTGATACGAGAGGGGAGGATTTATAGTTGCGATGTGAAGACGAAGAAGGGAAAGAGAAAAGCATATTATATTTTGAAATTTTGATTTGGGGTTTGATTTTTGATTTCATGGATATAGTTTTCCAGGTAATACCTACCAACCTAGTAGGAAATAGGGTAAAATTGGAAAACAACCCCGGGATTGTATACAATTTAAGTAGTCCAATTCTGACACTACTTTTCTGAAAAATAAGGATGTTATTCTGACACTACTTTGCTGAAAAAATAGAGTGCCATTTGAAAAAATATGCGGGGATATTATACCCTACTGTTAAATAAATATACCCGCCAGACGCGTTTATTTTGTCTCTGACGGTCAAAACTATTTAAATGGTATAATTATATCACTTGTGTATTTTTAAATGTCAGAGGTCAAATAAACGCGTTAAATAAGACAGAAAAAAAGACGGTCATTATTGACCGTCTTTTTAGTGTTTTGGTTTAGATATCTTCACCGTACCAGTCGATGATTATCTTGATATCGTCATTAGTTACCCAGAGGTCGTTGTCATATGATTCGCGAACATGGGAGACTTTTGCGGTTAACCAATTGAGGAATCTATCGGCTTCCTCATCGGTCAGGTCGAAACCATTAACCCAAACTTCATTGTACTGAATCATATTCTCATCAATCTTGTTGCTTACGAGTGCCTTAATCATGTTGATAGTCTTCATTGTCTTACTCTCCTATTCTGATTCGCGCCATGTCGGCGCCATGTCTGTATCTGATAGTTAGATTCTACTCTCATCGAATACGGAAGTCAATAAGGAATCTTGTATCTAGTGAGAAACATATTGTTAACCATATACTGCGAATCCATGGGGATTACTATGTCAGACATATGACGTATGATGTATGACATAGTACGACTATGTCTGACATATGACATAAGACATATCTATGTCTGACATACGGCATATCTATGTCAGACATATGACATAGGACATAGTCCATAGATTGTTAATAATTTCACAACAAAGTTTGTTAATAATTAAACAACAAAGTTTGTTAATAATTTCACAACAATCCGAACAAATATTCTTTTGGTATGCTAAAACATTTTTAGGGATCAAAAAAGAACAAATATTCTTTTGGTTAACAAAATAATTTTGAGATCCCTTGTTAAAAAAATCACAAAGTCCATTCACATTTTTTCTTGTTTGTCAATAGAAAATGGCAAATTCTTTTGTGAAGATTTCTTCACACAATCTTCACACAATCAACATATTTCTCGGCTGTTTTGTAGTAAAATGAGCGTAGCAAAGGAGGACAGAAAAATGAAGATGATGATGACTGAATTTTACAGACGTAATGAGAAATGCGACGCTCATATGTATGGCGTGCGCTTCAATGGCACGATCTATGCCTGCGTAAGCCACAACATGCTGGCTAAGCTCGATACAGCCAGCCGTGGAGCAGGTAAGTCGCTCCGCTTCAAGCCAAACAAGGCTGAAAAGCTCGAACTCGTAGGAAACGGATTTCCAGTATGCTCCGAAGAGCATTTTGAAGAAGTAGTCAAAATGCTGACTCCAAAATATGGCAAAAACAATGGAAATGCTTTCGAATATGTAATGGCTGAATATTACGGACAGGTTTGGGAAAAAGACTTCCTCGGTTGGTGGGAAGGAGCCGACATGGTGGTTGACGAAATAGCCTATCAGCTCAAATTCGAAAAAGCGACTTTCACAAATGAAAGACAAATCGCAAGACTGAAAGAAGAGGAGGGGTTGAGATAAACCCCACTCTTCAAACGAAGCTAATTGTATCTCATTAGATACAAGAATGAGCTTGACATTGCGAGCTATGAAGCGTATAATCAAAGAGTAATAAGGGAGCTAAAAGAAAGGAGCCATACCATGAAGTACATCGTAGATACAGGAATCGAAGAGCTTATGCTCACACCACAGGAACTCGAAGCTTACGCTCGTAAGCTTTGGGAAGAGCATCAGCAGGTGCTCTACCTCGACATGGTGGTACAAGACACCATGTACTTCGGCATCACTGATACCGAATAGGCCGAAAGGCTTATTTTTTTGACCGGACCACAGATAAAAATACAAAGAAAAACATAAAAAGGTATTGCGTTTTCATTTATAATCGCTTATAATAATGGTAGATAAAACAAGGAGGACAAGACAATGACAAAGATGGAAATGATTAACAGAATGATAGTTCTCGGATGTATCAAAGAAACAGACCGCAATCATTGGATGAGAAAGACAGTAGATGAATTAACAAGACTCTACATTACAGTAGTGCCAATGAGACTTAAACACTTGGGGAGGGCATAGAAATGGCAAAGAAGAAGAATATAAAGGTTGGAACTATTAGTGGACTTGACGTTTTAAAACAAACAAGACCACCACAGGACATTCCGTTTAGGACGGGAAGTTATACAGATAAGAGAAAGAAAAGAGAAAAAATTAATAAAAATAGACTTGACAAATGGTTGTAGATAGTCTATAATATAGATAGATAAAAGAAAGGAGAAAGAGAAATGACAGTTAAAGAACTAATAAAAGAACTTGAACAGATAGAAAACAAAGAACTCGATGTAGTAATAACTGATGGATATGGTATAGAGACCACAGATATAGGAATAATGGAAACAAATAAATACTATGGCAAGTCTGAGCCATATGGTTGGGAAGCCAAAATAAGAGATTGTGTTGTGCTTATATAGCACAACATATTTTTATTGCGTATTCAAACATACGTTCATTCGCGCCGGCCATCGGTCCGGACCACTTTGTTAATAATTTAACAACAAAGTTCGACCAGGCACGAACGAACATATGTTCTGTTCTATTAATAAATGTTAAGATAGTTGATTTTCTTTTCTAATTGGTTTATAATATAGATACAAGATAAGAAAGGAGAAAAACAATGCTTTGGATTATATTTATACTTTGGGTTATATTCGCTATTACTTGCGTTATTCTTGTTGAGGTTTACGAACATGAGTTCTTCGGTTTTTTGTTCTTACTGTCGCTTCCTCTTATGTTCTATGTGCCGTTTATGTTAATGTTGTTTTAAAATAAAAACTTGACTTTTGTATCAAAATATGATATAATAATTATAGAAAATAAGAAAGGAGAAAAAATTATGGCAATTTCTAGAAAAGTAGAAAGAGAAATATTACGCAATGAATATCTTGAAACAATTATCCGAAATTTCTTGGAAAAAGATGAACAAGTTTTACGAGTTAAATCTAATGAGATAGCAATTCCCGTTGTAGGGTGCGAGGGTAATGAAGATTTTATCGTCGTAACAGTAAAAGTTCCAACAGGAGCAAATAAAGGTACTGAACCATATGACGGTTATGAACTTGCGGAAGATTATGAGATGAAAATCGCAGAAAAAGAACGCAAGAAAATCGAAACCGAAAAAAAGAAAGCAGAAAAAATCCGCAAAGACAAAGAAATTCGAGAAAAAAAGAAAGCAATTTCCGAAAAGGGCGAATAATCGCCCTTTATTTTTTTTGGGATTAAAACGAACATATGTTCGTAGGATCGCGCCGGTCTGAAAAATTCTCCGAAAAAGATTGTTAATAAATTAACGACAAAGTTTGACCGGTCGATTGTTAAAAAATTATTTATTGGAAAATCTTCCCAAAATTCGATTAGTACCATAAAATTGGACTGATAATTCCCTATAATATAGACATAAGATAAAGATAAAAAACTTTTAAAAAACTATTGACACCCAAAATTAAATAGGTTATAATATAGACAGAAAGAAAGGAAAGGAGATCAGAACAATGACAAGCAAACATTACAACAGAGACCGCATCATCAGAGAAAAACTCATACAGCAGATTGGAATCGGTAAAGAAATCAAAACAGTAGAAGTTGACAAAGGACACCCAAACGGCGCAGAACTTCACACAATCACAACAAACGGTATAATCATTATCAGAAACGCAAGAACAAAGAAAATGATAACAAAATTAATCGCAAGACCAAATCAGATTAGAAGATACGGAATTGAAGATAAGAAAGTTATCGAGATAGCAAGAAAACATCAGTCACTCGGATACAATATGATATAAAAAATTTTAAAAAAGTATTGACAGGGCATCAAATCAGTGCTATAATATAGACAACAAAGAGAGATAAAGAGAGGAAAGAAAAATGAGAAACTCAAACGAAACAATCAAGGCAGTAATTCTGGATAGACTCGCAATAGTAGAATACACAAACACTTATGCTTTCGCAATCAGAGATGAAAAAATGGTTAAAGCGGTTATCGTAGAAAACGCAGATGAAATTCTTCCACTTATCACATACTGTGAAAGAAACGCAGAAAGTCATGGCGCAACTTGGGGCGTAAGAATGAATAACAGAAACGATGTATTCGCAATCATCAAAGATTACGCAAGAGAAATTATTCCAATGTATTCCACAAGAGAATTTGAAAGAATGTATCTTGAAGCAAAAGAAAACGGATATAAAGGAAACAGAGGAAACTTTTTTGAAGATAAGTTCGCAGTATTCACAAATGGAATACAGAACGAAAACAAAAGCGCAAAATGTACAGAGTGCGGTGATGTGATTGTAAATGGTGAACACATACAAGTTAAGTTTTGGAACGCAACAGTCACAACAGAAAAACAAGTTAACAAGTTTTATGAAGATTATTTGAAAAAGGTTGCTTAAACCTTTTTCTTTTGTTATAGGGCAAAATACGGCCTTCTAGACGTATTCTCGCGGGCCGGTATGACCAGACCGGACCGGATCCGGCGCAGGAAACGCACGGGTGCGTGTATGGGACAGAAAAAAATTAAAAAAGTTTAAAAAAACTATTGACAGGACACTAAAACCGTGCTATAATATAGATACAGTAAAGGAAAGGAGACAATTGAATGCTTCGAGAATACACCATTCGCGGGTGTGTGTGCTACCTCTCCGAAGAAACCATTCAGGCTTTCGAAGAGGAACAGAGAGCAATCGAAGACGAGCGCAACGCATGGCAGGCACAACACGATGCTTACATCAGAGCGTGCGAGAGTAATGACCCAATGGATTGGGCAATCTACTCTGATCTCTTCAAAGATTGCTACGGATGCAGACCTCGCCACTGAATAAGTTCGGAGTCCCTCGGTACTTGGCAACAGAAACCGAGTAAAAAAATTTTTTAAAAAGGTCTTGACAGGATGTTAAAACCGTGCTATAATATAACCATAGTAAAGGAGAACCGAAAGGAGAAAAACAATGCTGATGTGCGAACTCGATGTAATGGAATATGCCGTTTCTATGGAAGAGGTCGAGGTCGATGAAGACTTCTTCGACTACGAACCCGACGTAGACGAATGCGGGTTCAACCCATATATGGGTTGTTACGACTTCGACTGTTAGTCGAAGTTTTTTATCGCGCGGATCTAAATCGAACATATGTTCGTTTGGTCCGGTCCATGATCCGGGCGCGATTGTGAAAAATTTAACGCGATTGTTTTGATATAAAAACATAGAAAGGGGTTGACTTCCTAATAAAAATCATTATAATTATAATTGTCAAGGGGAGAGATGCCCACGGGACGTGCCGAGGCAACCCTTCCGAAAAATTTAGGGTTCAGTATTAGGAAACAACGATAAGAAACACTCCCCTTGACAAAAACATAAAAAAACATAAAAAAGGTATTGACAAACACTAAAAAGTTTGCTACAATATAATCACAAAGAAAAACAAAACCCAAGTCAGTAGAAAGGAAAAATAAAATGACTAACAGAGAATTTTACACAGCAATCGTTAATTCTGACCTCAATGATGAGATGAAGGCTTTCGCAACAGAGTCAATTGCTAAACTCGACGCACGCAACGCAAAGAGAGCAAACACACTCTCCAAGACACAGAAGGAGAACGCACCACTGATTGAGAAAATCGCGACTCTCCTCACATCTGAGCCGAAACTCGCAAGCACTCTTGCCACAGAAATGGGTATCTCCACACAGAAGGCGAGCGCACTTGTCAAGAAGGTTGAAGGTGTAAGCGTGTGTGATGTCAAGGTAAAGGG
>RHMF01000333.1_pt1 | contig 19724 bp, 11 predicted proteins | sample 5365151 | NCBI WGS metagenome assembly RHMF01 (sample SAMN10266501, study PRJNA497801) | feces metagenome | isolation source: feces | host: Bos taurus | place: China: Prairie of Fairy Mountain | collected 2017-08-14 | reverse complement strand
ATCGAAGGACGTCCTCTTGACAAGAGGTGGGCAAGCGAGAATGCAGATGCTCTTCTGACCCAGTTCTATCCGGGACAGCAGGGAGGAGAAGGTCTTGCCGATGTGCTTTTCGGAGATTTCAATCCTGCAGGCCGTCTGCCTGTATCCGTGCCTTATGATGCAGGACAGGTACCTGTCTATTACAATAAGAAATTCCCTAAGGGACATGATTATGTAGAGATGCCTTCTGATGCCCTATATCCGTTCGGATACGGACTCAGCTACACTTCATTCGAGTATTCCGGCCTTGCTGTCGATAACCTCGGCGGCAATCAGGTTAAGGTCAGCCTTGATGTCAGGAATACAGGAAACCATGACGGAGAAGAGGTCGTACAGGTATATGTGACTGACCATGTGGCTTCTACAGTACGTCCACGCAAGCAGCTCCGTGCATTCGAGAGAGTCGCTGTTCCGAAAGGTGAGACTGTTCATGTAGAGTTCGTTCTTGACGAGACTGCATTCATGGTCTGCAACAGGGATATGAAGATGGTGGTAGAGCCTGGTGATTTCACTATCGCCGTAGGTGCATCTTCGACAGATATAAGACTTGATGAAACCATAACTCTTTAATATACTTTCTGATGAAAAGACTGACATTGATGACAGTTATCGCTGCGGCAGCTTTTGCAGCATGCAGCCCTGTCCAGCAGAAGGATTATACCAGCCTGGTGGATCCGTATATCGGCTCCGGAGGACATGGACATGTATTCGTGGGGGCAAATGTTCCTTACGGAATGGTCCAGCTCGGACCTCAGCAGATCCGTGATTCATGGGACTGGTGCTCAGGATACCAGTACATCGATACGTTGGTGATCGGTTTTTCTCATACCCATCTTTCAGGTACGGGAATAGGTGACCTCGGTGATGTCATGCTCATGCCATATGATCCTGCCAAGACTGTCTATGCGAGCGAGTATATGCCTCGCAAGAAGACTGAAGCAAAACATATCTATGCATATCTTGACCATGCAGACGAACAGGTGGCCCCAGGATATTATAGCCTGGAAATGCCTGATTACGGTGTGAATGTACGCCTTACAGCAACAGAAAGGACAGGTATCCATGAATATACATTCACTTCGGACGAGTCAGCGATCCTTGTGGATCTTTGTTCCGGTATCGGTTGGGACGGAGTGACCGATTGGGATCTGAAATTCATTGATGATACCCATATCGAAGGATTCAGAAGGTCTTCCGGCTGGGCCAAGGACCAGACATGTTGGTTTGCCGCTGAGTTTTCGGAGCCTGTTGTGAGCCAGGAGATTGTGGTCATTACAGACAAAGAGAGCGCCGTGTCGTTGAAGTTCGATACATCTGAAGACAAGACGATTTTCGTGAAGGTCGGCATCTCTCCTGTAAGCTGTGCGAATGCATGGGAGAATCTTCGCGCCGAGCAGCCTGCATGGGACTTCGAAGGTACCCTCGCCGCTGCAAAGGCAAAATGGAACGAGGTGCTCGGACGCATAGACATCGAGCCTATGGATGAGAAGCAGGAGAGGATTTTCTACACTTCACTGTATCATACTATGATTTCTCCTTCTCTTTTCAGCGATGTCAACGGAGATTATCGCGGAGCTGACGGAAAGTCATACAACTGTGAGCAGGATCAATATACTATCTTCTCTTTGTGGGATACATACAGAGCCGCTTCTCCTCTGATGACCATCATCGATACGGAGAAGGCAAGGTCTGTGGCTTCTACATTCATGAACATATATGACCAGCAGGGGAAGCTTCCTGTATGGCATCTTGCCGGAAACGAGACAGACTGCATGATCGGCAATCCAGGCGTCATCGTCATGGCAGACCTTATCCTGAAAGGCCTTGTTGAGGACGTGCCTGCTGCTCTGGAGGCCATGAAGGTCTCATCAATGCTTGATGAAAGGGGACAGGAACTGCTCAAACAGTACGGTTTCATTCCTTTTGACAAGAGTGCAGAAAAGGAAACCGTGTCCAAGGCTATGGAGTTTGCGATTGCAGACGCTTCTCTTGCGAAGGTCGCAAGACTTTACGGAGATGAAGAAGTTGCCGGATATTTCGGAGAAAGAAGCACTTGCTGGAAGAAATATTATGACAAAGAGTACGGACTTGTCAGAGGAAGAGCTTCCGACGGGTCTTGGAGGACTCCTTTCGATCCTTTCAAGGCAATCCATATGATGAGTGATTTCACAGAGGGAAATGCATGGCAATATACATGGCTTGTACCTCATGATGTAGAGGGACTCATCGAGACTATCGGAGGCCCTGAAGCTTTTGAAGTGAAGCTCGATTCTCTGTTCATTGCAGAAGGAGACCTCGGCCCGGCTGCCAATGATGTGACAGGACTTATCGGCCAGTATGCACATGGAAATGAGCCTAGCCACCATGTCGCTTATCTCTATAATTATATCGGCAGGCAGCATAAGTGTGCGGAGAAGGTAAGATATATTCTCAATGAACTGTATTTCGACGATTACAGCGGAGTGTGCGGTAATGAGGATGCCGGACAGATGTCCGCGTGGTATGTGCTCTCATCTCTCGGCCTCTATCAGGTAGATCCTGCAAAGGGTGACTTCCAGTTCGGCTCTCCTGCAGTCCGCAAGGCTGTGGTCAACGTAGGGGAGGGAAAGACATTTACAATCCTTGTAGAAAACAATTCACCAGAAAATATCTATATACAGTCAGCGAAGCTTAATGGTGTCAAGCTTGACAGGACCAGCATCACTTATGATGAGATAATGGCAGGAGGTACCCTCGAATTTGCAATGGGTCCTCAGCCTGCAGACGAATAAAACAAGACCACAATATGATACGTAAAATCGCTATTATCGCAGCGGCTATGACTCTGGCTGCTGCATCCTATGCTCAGGTTCCTTATTGGAAGGATCTGGACGTCTTTGCTGTCAATTCTGAGACAGAAAGGACTGAAATGATATTCTGGGATAACTGGGAGGACGCTCTGTCTCAGGATTTCGAACAGAGCAGCTATTACAAAAGCCTCAATGGTACATGGAAATTCCTGTATCATGATTCTCAGGAAAATATGGATCCTGAGATAGGAAAGACTACAGCTGCAAAGGCAGAGTCATGGGAACACATCAAGGTTCCGGGCAACTGGGAGATGCAGGGCTTCGGTATCCCTATCTATGTGAATACGGATTTCGAGTTCGCTACGTGGAATCCTCAGCCTCCTTTCATTCCAGACCAGAATCCTACGGGTGTTTACTATCGTTCATTCGAAGTTCCTCAGGACTGGGCAGGACGTCAGGTGTATCTCAACCTCGCCGGTGCCAAGTCAGGAGTCTATGTCTATGTGAACGGAGAGGAAGTCGGATACAATGAGGACTCGAAGGATCTTGCGAGATTCAATATTACAAAGTACCTTAGAGAAGGAGACAATGATCTGGTACTCAAGATGTACCGTTTCTCTACAGGCTCATATCTCGAGTGTATGGACTTCTTCCGTATAAGCGGTATCGAGAGAGATGTATATCTTTCAACTGAAAAACACCATACTCAGTTTGACATCAATGTCATCTCAAGCCTTGATGAGGAGTGTGTGAACGGAGTCTTCCGTCTCGAACTTTCAGCACTTCCTACAAAAGATCTCGATGTTTCATATCAGCTTCTCGACAAGGACGGCTCGATTGTCCTCAAGGACTGCCGTCTTGTAAGCGATGGAAAGTCTGTGATGGAAGGAGTTGTCGAGAATGTAAGGAAATGGTCTGCAGAGACTCCTGAGCTCTATACTCTCCTTCTTTGTGTAGAGGGCGAATATACCCGTTTCAATGTCGGTTTCCGTCGCTTTGAGATTAAGGGAGACCTCTTCCTTGTGAATGGAAAGCCAGTCAAGTTCAAGGGCGTGAATCTGCATGAGACAGATCCTTATACCGGCCATTATGTGACCCGCGAGAGGATGCTTCAGGATCTCAGGCTTATGAAGGAGAACAATATCAATGGTATCCGTACATGTCATTATCCGCAGCCTCGCATGTTCTACGACCTCTGCGACAGCCTCGGATTCTATGTATATAGCGAGGCTAATGTAGAAAGCCATGGTATGTTCTACGATCTGGACAAGACCCTAGGAAACAAACCTGAGTGGTACACAAACCATATCTACCGTATCAGGAACATGTATTTCAGAACAAGGAATTATGCCTGTGTAGCTATCCTGTCTCTTGGAAACGAGGGTGGTAACGGCTGTAATTTCTATAATGCTTACAATGAGATCAAGGCTCTTGAAAAAGGTGGAATGAACCGTCCGGTATGCTACGAAAGAGCTGAATTCGAGTGGAACACAGACATGATCGTGCCTCAGTATCCATCGGACGACTGGTTCAAGCAGTTCGGTGAGAATTCTCCTGGCCGTCCAGTATGTCCTTCTGAATACTGCCACTCTATGGGTAACTCTACCGGATCTCTTGACCTCCAGTGGGATTACATCTATAAGTATGACCATCTTCAGGGCGGATTCATCTGGGACTGGGTGGACCAGGCTCTTGCGAAATATGATGAGAACGGTGATTTCAAGTTCTGGGCATATGGCGGCGACTTCGGAGAGAATATGCCAAGTGACGGTAATTTCGTCTGCAACGGACTTATCGGTCCGGACCGCGAACCTCATCCGGGACTTGCCGAAGTGAAATATGTATATCAGAACGTGAAGTTCACGTCCGACGACCCTGCAAGCGGAAAATACAATATATTCAACCGTTTCTATTTCACTGATCTTTCAGGCTATGATGTAAGATATACAGTGCTTGCAGACGGAAAGCCTGTCAGAAAAGGCAAACTCCGTTTCGATACTCAGGCACAGCAGGGCGAGGATTTCATCGTCAAGCTTCCAAGACTCAGAAAGTCCAAGGAATATCATATCAACTTTGATGTCGTGACCAGGGAAGAGGCTCCGCTTCTTGAGAAGGGTCATGTGATCGCGACTGAGCAGTTCCTTTTGAAGAAGGCTGGCAGAAAGGCATATGTGCCGAAGGACAAGCCTATGGAGGTGGCTACAGATGGAAATCTTGTGGTGATCTCGTCCGATAAGGTGGAATTTGCTTATGATACAGAAAAGGCCTATGTAGTGTCATATAAGTTCAAGGGTAGGGAAATCCTTGCCGACGGATTCGGTCTGAGACCTAATTTCTGGAGAGCTCCGAACGATAATGACTATGGCTGCGGCTGGCCTAGGAGAACTCAGGGTTATAAGAAGGCTTCCAATGAATTCGACGCCGAATGGAGCATCGTAGAGGTAGAGAACGGCATGGCTCTCAAGGTTTCATATGCCCTTCCTACAGGCAATACATATGATGTCCTGTATAATGTCTTTGCAGACGGAATAGTAAAGGTTTCGGCTGATTTCAAGGGATTTGCTTCTGAAGAGCCGATTGAGGTCCCTCGTATCGGATTCAGAATGAGGCTTCCGCTTTCAGCAGAGGAATATACATATTTCGGTCGCGGACCGCAGGAAACATACTGGGACAGGAAGGCTGGTGCCAGAATGGGCATCTGGGAAACCTCTGCAACCGATTCATATGTTGCATATGTTCGTCCTCAGGAGAATGGCCATCATGTTGACTGCCAGTGGCTTGAATTCGCTCCTCTGACTCTTGTAGGAGAATGTTTCGAGTTCAATGCATTGAGAAACTGCGTGGAAGACTTCGATTCTGAAGAGGCGGTCCAGCATGATTACCAATGGGATAACCTCCATGCCGATGAGGACCACAGTCCTGAAAATGCCAAGGACGCACGTCGTCGTCAGCACCATATTGATGATATCGTGCCAAGAGACTATGTGGAGCTTTGCCTCGACGGTGTACAGACCGGTATCGGCGGATACGACAGCTGGGGACAGAGAACAGACCCTGAAAGGACTCATTTCAGCAATGAGGATTTCTCATTCAGCTTCACAATGGTGCCTGATGGTGCGACCGGTTTCCGCAAGGCATATCGTTACGCTTACTGATGAAGAAACTTCCGGGAATAATGCTTATGGCCTTCCTGTTCTGCCTTATGGCAGGGCAGGAGGTCCTGCATGCTCAGAAACTGGTTTTTGCTGACAGCCTCGATTTCGGGACCATCTTCGAGAAGGACGGAAAAGCGGTAAGGAGTTTTACATTCCGCAATGACACCGGAACGGATGTTACTGTATGCGATCTTACGACAGCCTGCCGGTGCATTGTCGGAGAGACATCATTCAAGACCGTGGCTCCGGGAGAAACCGGGGATATTAAGCTTACATTCTATCCTGCATATCGTTCCGGTCCTTTCAGGTACAGTATTGCCGTATGGTATGCTGATAAGGCTAGATATCAATACGTTAAGGTTACAGGAAGCGTCGTGCCCATGTCACATCCTATCGAGGAAGATCATCCGTACAGCATGGGCGGGGGCCTATATACCAGCCATAAGGTGCTTCCTTTTGGGCACATTGGACATGGCCAGACGAAAAAGATGTTTTTCCGTTATGGAAACGGTACTGACAAGCCTATGACGGTGAAATTTGTCGTCGAGGGCTGCTGCGCCCGGACCATCGGGATGGAAAAGGAACTTTCCCTTGCTCCGGATGAAAGAGGAAAACTTTATGTCAGCATCACGATGCCTTACGGATATGAAGGAAGCCATGTGAACCGTATATGGATATATGTTAATGGCGTACGTCAGGAAAATCCTCTTCTGGTGAAGATGATTTCCGGAAATGGAAAATGAAACACACATAAATGATAATACTATGAGAATGAAAAAAGTCTTGCTCGGCTGCCTTTCAATGGCAGTCATTGCTGCCTGTTCAACAGTTCCGGCACCAGCCCCATACGGTGCATTGCCGTCAGATGCACAGGTGGAATGGCAGAAGATGGAGTACAATATGTTCGTCCATTTCGGCCCTAATACCTTTACAAGTGCAGAATGGGGAGACGGTACTGAAAGTGCCGATATCTTTGCTCCGACTGCATTGGATTGCCGTCAGTGGGCTGCAACAGCAAAAGCTGCAGGAATGAAGGGAATCATCATCACTGCCAAGCATCATGACGGATTCTGCCTCTGGCCAAATCCTGTAAGCCAGCATACAGTTGCTCAGAGCAGCTGGAGGGAAGGAAAGGGTGATGTCCTCAAGGAACTCTCTGAGGCTTGTAAGGAATATGGCCTCGAGTTCGGTATCTATATTTCTCCGTGGGACAGAAACGATCCTCATTATGGTTCGGACGCATACAACGATGTGTTCGTGAAGACATTGGAACATGCTCTAGGAAGCTATGGAGAGGTCTTCGAACAGTGGTTTGACGGAGCGTGCGGAGAAGGACCTAACGGCAAGAAGCAGACATATGACTGGCCGCTCTTCTATTCTACCGTGTATAAGATGCAGCCTGATGCAATCATATTCAGCAATGTCGGTCCTGGCTGCCGTTGGGTAGGAAATGAGTATGGAAGCGCCGGACGTACATGCTGGGGCACAATGAATATCGGAGAACTTACTCCTAGCAGTCCGGCCAATTGTGATATACTTAACGAAGGTGAAGCAGATGGCGAGAAATGGGTAGCGGCTGAAACAGATGTATCTATCCGTCCGGGCTGGTTCTGGAGAGAATCAGAGAACGAGAAGGTGAAGTCGGTACAGGAGCTTCTCAAGATATATTATGAAAGCGTAGGACGTAATTCGCTACTCCTTCTCAATGTCCCTGCCGACAAGCGTGGCCTTCTCCATGAGGTTGACTCTGTAAGGCTTATGGAGCTTCGTGCAGCCATAGATGAGATCTTCTCGGAGGATCTTGCTGCTGGCGCATCTGCTGAGGCAGACTGTGTGCGTGGAGGAAGCGGTAAATATGCAGCTGCAAATGTCCTTGATACGGATTATGATTCATATTGGGCAACTGATGATGACGTATTGTCGGCTTCATTTACTGTGAATCTGCCGGAGCCACGCACATTCAACCGTGTCCAGATCCAGGAGTACATACCTCTCGGACAGAGGGTTGCTGCATTCAGCATAGAAGCTCTTGATGCAGACGGACAGTGGAGGACCATCGCAAACGAGACTACCATCGGCTATAAGCGTATCGTGCATGTCCCTACAGTGACAGCGACTGCTGTACGCGTCAATATCGAGGAGGCACTCGCATGTCCTGTGATCAATGGTTTCGCTCTTTATATGGACAATATCTATGTGAGTGATGAAAAGGCCAATATCCCTGTGGGAGAGGTCAAAGCGGCTTCGGAGCAGCTTGTCCTTGATCTTGGAGAAGTCAGGACCGTGAAGGGAATCACTTATGCTCCTATGTATAAGGGTGAGGGTGGCTGCATCGTTACATATGACCTTGAGACAAGTGCTGACGGTACTTCATGGACAAAGGTGTATGAAGGCAAGATGTTCGAGAACATCATCAATAATCCAACATCACGTGATGTACTCTTCGATGCTCCTGTACAGGCCAAGGCAATACGCCTTACTCCTGTTCGTGTAGAGATTTCTGCCGGTGCTGCCGGACAGAGCCACGACACCTACGGTGTATCGGATTTTTCGGTCATTGAATGAAAATAATTTTAGCAGCCGAACTTATGAAATGTGGCTTGGAAGGCCTTCTGAGCCACAACTTTAAAGAAATGTTCGGAAAAATGTGCTAAAACGTTTTATAACTCAAAAAATTGCTATAACTTTGGCCCGAATAACCGCATTGTTATACAAACATTGAAAATAGTAACAAACTATATCAACATTAAATTAACCAATAACACTTTTCCAATTATGAGTAAACACTCTATGATGAAAGGTCTGGCTTCAGTTGTCATGACTTTGGCCGGATTCTTCCTCTTCGCTGGAATCGGTTATGCGCAGACTGCAATCAGCGGTACTGTAATCGATGAATTCGGAGAGCCACTGATCGGTGCCAGTGTCTTTGTAGAAGGAAACTCGACAGTCGGAACAATCACTGACCTTGACGGTAACTATACCCTCTCGGTTCCTGAAGGATCGACTGCTCTGATTTTCTCATACATCGGCATGAAGGATCAGGTAGAACAAATCAATGGACGTACAGTCGTGAACGCAACTCTCTTTACTGAGTTTGACGCTCTCGAGGCAACTGTCGTTACTGCGATGGGTATCTCAAAATCAGAGAAATCCCTCTCTTACAACGTTCAGGAGACTAAACTTGAGAACGTTACACCTGTAGGTTCATTCGTGAACTCACTTAACGGTAAGGTTGCCGGTGTATCTATCAATACATCTTCTACCGGTATCGGTGGTGGTAGCCGTGTCGTTATGCGTGGTACTAAGTCAATCTCAGGAAACAACAACGCACTTTACGTGATCGACGGTATTCCTATGCCATCTCTCCAGGGAGATCAGCCAGAAGGTGTATTCGCTGGTGCAGGTCAGACAGGTGACGGTCTTTCTGCCATCAACCCTGACGATATCGAGAGCATTTCAGTGCTTTCTGGTCCATCGGCAGCCGCTCTTTACGGTTCTTCTGCAGCAAACGGAGTTGTCATCATTACAACAAAGAAGGGTTCTCAGGGCGATTTCTCTGTGAATTTCTCAAACAGCACTTCATTCTCGAATGCTTACATCATGCCTCGTTTCCAGAATACTTACGGAACAACAGAGGCCGGCTCATACCAGAGCTGGGGTGAGAAACTTGCAACACCTGCTTCTTACAACCCTAGGGACTTCTTCCAGACAGGCTACAACACAAACAACTCACTCAGCATTTCTACAGGTAACGAGAAGAGCCAGACTTACTTCTCGATGGCTGCTACAAATGCAGAGGGTATTGTTCGTAACAATGACTATGACCGTTACAACTTCTCTATCCGTAACACATCTAAGTTCCTCGATGACAAGATGACTCTCGACCTCAGTGCATCATACTCGCATATCAGAGAGCAGAACATGATTTCTCAGGGTCAGTATTCAAACCCTGTGCTTCCTGTTTACCTCTTCCCTGCAGCAGATGACTTCGAGCGTATCAAGATCTACGAGCGTTACAATGCAGAGCGTGGTTTCAAGACCCAGTACTGGCCATATGAGAACGACCTTACTATGCAGAACCCTTATTGGATCACTGACCGTCAGAAGTTCGTGAACAATAAGACACGTGTCATGGGATCGGCTCAGCTCAAATATGAAATTGCTCCTTGGATCAACATTTCAGGACGTGCGAAGATCGACAAGAACATCGAGACACATGAGAAGAAGTTCTCTGCTTCAACTCTCGAGCTCCTTGCAAGGGACAGCAAGTACGGTTCATACGGAAAGCGCGACATTGAGAACACTCAGATCTTTGCTGAGGCTCTCCTTAACATCAACAAGTATTTCCTTGATGACCAGCTTTCTCTCACTGCGATGCTCGGTACTAACATGGAATATACAAACTATGCAGATGAAAGCATAGAAGGTGGTTTCAAGAGAGTTGCAAACGTATTCTCACTTGCAAATATCGACAGGACTCATCCTCAGACATACGTTGACGCAAGCGGCTACAAGATCATGAAGCAGGCTGTGTTCGCTAACGTACAGGTCGGCTGGAAGGGTATGGTTTATCTCGATGTTACAGCTCGTAATGACTGGGCTTCTACATTTGCAGGATCTAACTACACTTCATTCTTCTATCCTACAGTAGGTCTTTCTGGAATCTTTACTGAGATCTTCCCAGGTCTTAAGGGTGATGTTCTCAGCTATATGAAGGCTCGTCTTTCTTATTCAGAGGTAGGTAACGATCCGGATCCGTTCCTTACTATCCCTACTTATGCTATCAATATGGGAGACGTTACCATTGCAACAAGAAGACCTAATCCGTATCTTAAGCCAGAGCGTACAAAGTCTTGGGAGGTCGGTCTGAATACATACTGGTTCAATAACAGACTCAAGCTCGATGTGACTTACTATCAGTCTCGTACTTATAATCAGTTCTTCGAGAATACTATTTCAACTACTACCGGTTATGCTACAGAAATCATCAATGCCGGTCAGGTCAACAACCAGGGTGTCGAGCTTTCTGCAAGCTGGGATCAGGACTTTGCTTCAGGCTTCAACTGGAGAACTTACATGACTTATTCTCACAACCAGAACAAGATCATCTCTCTTCCATTCGATAAGTTCGAGTTGGGTGGAATGGCTGGTATGAAGACAATCCTCAGGGAAGGCGGTTCAATGGGTGATATCTATGTGACTACACTCAAGACTGATGAGCATGGTGCAATCTATGTTCACCCTTCAAACCAGACAGTTACAGCAGACTATAATACATATGTATATGCTGGCGATACAGCTCCTAAGCATCTCCTCAGCTGGGGTAACGAGTTCAACTACAAGGGCTTCAACCTCAACTTCCTCTTCAGCGCAAGACTCGGTGGCGTAGTCGTTTCAAAGACTCAGGCAGTCATGGACTACTACGGTATCTCACAGGCTACAGCTGATGCACGTGACAACGGCGGTGCAGTCGTTAACGGAAAGCTTATCCCTGCGAAGGAGTACTATCAGACAATCGGTTCAGGAAGCGGCGTTCTTTCACAGTATGTTTATGACGCTACCAATGTCCGTCTCGGTGAACTCTCATTCGGCTACAACTTCCCTGTACAGAACTGGTGCAAGTGGCTCAAGGGTCTCAATGTATCGTTCGTAGCTCACAACCTTGTTATGATCTACATGAATGCTCCATACGATCCTGAGATGACAGCTTCTACAGGTACATACGGTATGGGTGTTGACTATTTCATGCAGCCAAGCGTACGCAACCTTGGTTTCTCAGTTAAACTTAAATTCTAATTGCCGCAAAAGTTATGACTATCAATATGAAAAATATATTTAAGGGTCTTGCTGTGGCAGTTTGCTTCAGCACAATGCTGACCGCTTGTACGAAGAACTTCGAGTACTTCAATACAAATCAGCACGAGGCTACTGATGAGCAGATGAACCATGACGGTCTCAAGACCGGCTCATTCTTCTCTCAGATGCTCAGAACTGTATATATCTACAATGACGGTGTGAACCTCGACTCTGACTATCAGATCGCATACAACCTTCTTGCTGATTCATATGCAGGATATTTCGCTCCTACAATCAACAGCAACAACGGAGTTCACTGCGGAAGCTACTTCATGACAGAGTCTTGGAGAAGAGCGATGTTCTCATTCACCTATACAAAGGGTGCTTCAGCTTATGTACAGCTCGTAAAGGCTGCTGCAGATCAGGAGCAGGTACTTGCTCTTGCCAATATCGTAAAGGTTGCTTTCATGCACAGAGTAACCGACTATTATGGTCCGGTTCCTTATTCTATGATGGGTGGAGAAGGCAATGTAACTTACGATTCTCAGGAAGAGATCTATGCACAGTTCTTCGAGGAGCTTGGTGCAGCTGTAGATGTCCTCAATTCATTCAAGAACGCAAATCCTGGTAGCTCACTCCTTGCAGAGTATGATATCGTTTATGGTGGTGACGTTACAAAGTGGATCCGTTTTGCTAACTCGCTCCGTCTCCGTCTTGCTATGCGCGTTGTTTACGCAAACGAGGCTCTTGCTAAGGCAGAGGCTGAGAAGTCTATCGCAGACATGACCGGCGTTATGGCTGAGGCTGCAGATGGTGCGAAGATCAGCAAGTCTTATACAATCTATACTCACCCTGTGACTACAATCAACGGCTTCAACGACGGTGATACTCAGATGGGTGCTTCTATGGATTCTTATCTTAACGGTTACAATGACCCACGTCTTCCTAAGTACTTCAAGGCTACAGCAAAGGGTGAGTACAACGGTGTAAGAAACGGTATCCATACATCTAACTGGGCTGCTTATAGAAATGCAGCAGGTAACGTTTCTGCTCCTAATACAGAGAATGCAGAGCTTGTATGGATGACTGCTTCCGAGGTGGCATTCCTTCGTGCTGAGGGTGCTCTCCGTGGCTGGAACATGGGCGGTTCTGCTCAGGAGTTCTATGAGGCAGGTATCAGACTCTCATTCGAAGAGACTGGTGCTGGCAGCGCAGATTCTTACATTGCAAACTCTACTGCAACTCCAGCAGACTTCGTTGATGCTACCAACAATGGTGGTAACGCTTCTGCTCTCAGTGATGTGACCATCGCTTGGGACGCTGCTGCTGACTTCGAGCTTGCTCTTGAGAAGATCATCACTCAGAAGTGGATTGCAATCTATCCTAACGGCTGCGAGGCTTGGGCTGAGTACCGTCGTACAGGCTATCCTGCACTTCTCCCTGTAATGAACAATGATAGTGAGGGTGCAGTGAATACAGACCTTCAGATCCGTCGTGTACCTTATCCACATGATGAGTATTCTACCAATGCTGCCGGTGTCGCTGCGGGCGTCGCTAAGCTTGGCGGTTCTGACAATGCAGGTACAAAACTTTGGTGGGACAAGAAACCTCGTTAATAAAAAATGACAATGAACAAGATAAAATTCATATTTGCTTCGGCACTCGCAGTTGCTGCAATCAGCAGCTGTCTCAAGGAGGAGGCGATTGTTCTTCAGGAGCCATTCACTTATGATGAGCAGTACTTCGAGAACATCCGCGAGTATAAGAAGAGCGAGCATACCCTTTCATATTGCTATTATGCAGCATGGGCACCGCTCGAAGGTTTGACCGGCTACAAGGATCCTGCATCATGGGGTGAGCGCCTCAGAGGACTTCCTGACAGTCTTGATATCGTGAACCTCTGGATGGGTTATCCTAGCCCTAATCCTGAGAGTGAAAGCTATGCTCCTGTTGCTTATGCTGACATGAAGTACATGCAGGAGAACCTTGGAACAAGATTCGTCCTCCATGGTGACGGCGCTACTACAAGAGAGGTTGTTTATAAAGGTGAGACAATCAATATCCACGAGGCTTACAATGCTTGGAAAGGTGGCGATACATCAGCAGAGGCTACTTTCCGCAAGGGTCTTGACAATCATATCAAGCTCATGCTTGACAAGGTTGAAGAGGCTGGTCTTGACGGTGTTGACGTTGACTGGGAGCCAGGTATTCCTGTATGGAGAGACCATGAGACTATCATCTATGTGATGAGGAAGCTCAATGAGGCTCTCAAGCCACAGGGCAAACTTGTTATCCTTGACCTTTTCAGCGATGTCCCTCCTGCAGAGATCAACCAGTATATCGATTATCTCGTGATCCAGTGCTATACTCCGCAGATCGGGTGTTCAACTGCACGTCTTAGAAACTTCTACACCACTCGTGGTATCAATGCCGGTATTCCTGCCGAGAAGATCATCGCTTGCGAGCAGGGTGGTCAGACTGACTATGCTCTCAACGGAGGTGGATTGTGGAAGGATGACCGCGGTAACCAGATCTACACTTCCGACGGTTCAGAAATGTATTCGTTCGAGGGCTTCGCACGCCATACTTCTGAAAATAATATGGCTGGTTGGGGTGTGTTCTATGTGGATCGTAACTATTACTCTACAAAGGGTCCTTACTATGAGTTCCGTAAAGGTATCCAGGTTGCTAACCCTTCAATCAGATAAAGGAGATTACAATTATGATTAAATATATTAAATTCGGCGTTATTGCGGCTTGTGCTTTCCTTTTCGCAGGCTGCGTTGCAGGAGACTTCTTCGATCCGAGTCCTGAGGCTATCGTCATGACCGGAACAGATATGAATCCTATGATCAAGTTCGCTGTAGAGGATGATGCTGCCACTTATCCTGTGACAGTTTCAGCTACAGGTCCTGTGTCAGAGGATGTGAAGATCAGTCTTAAGATTGATAACAGCCTTGTTGAGAAATACAACCAGCAGTACAGGACAAGCTACTATGCACTTCCTGACAATGCTACTTCTCTCGCAAAGAAAGAGGTTGTGATCAAGAAGGGTGCAACTTCTTCAGAGGCTTCGCTTTTCAGCATCGTTTCAAGAGATGCATTCGAGGATGGACGTATCTATATCGTTCCTGTTACCATCACAGCTGTGAAAGGTGGCGGTCTTGATGTCGTTGAGGCTTCAAGAACTCTCTATATCCGTCTTTCAACAATCATGGAGTTTACTGCTCTTGATATCAGCAACTATCGTATGTATTCGAACTTCATTTTCGATGATTCAAAGAAACTGGAGCTCCCAACTTATACATATGAGATCAAGTGTATGATCGATCAGTACCACCCAGGTAGCGAGCCTATCAGCCGTCTCTGCTCATGGACTGCAAAGGATGAGTCAAGATCAATGATGCTCCGTTTCGGTGAGAACGGTCAGGATATCAACTCTCTCCAGATCGTGTCTCCAGGCGGAAACATAATCTCAAAGACTCGTTTCGAGACAGGTAACTGGTACACTCTCTCACTTGCATTTGACGGTTCAACTCTCAGATTCTATGTGAACGGTGTTCTCGACAGCGAGCTTGTTGCTGACTGCTCTAACACATTCCAGCGTTTCGAACTCGGTATGTCATGGGGTGGCGGATATCCGCAGAAGCAGAGATTCCTTGGCCGTATCGCTGAGGTACGTGTTTGGGACCGCGCACTTTCTATCGGTGAGATTCAGCTTGGTCTCTGCGCTGTTGATGCATCAACTGCAGAGGGTCTCAAGGCTTACTGGAGAATGAACGAGGGTACGGGTTCTGTCTTCCACGATGCAACCGGAAATGGTTACGATATGAACTGGAAAACAACATCACGCGACTCTAACGAGGACGGTCCGCTTGAAGATTATGACTATTCTTCTTATGCGGAGCAGGCTTGGGTGTTCGACGATAAGAACAAGTGTCTCAACTAATTAATTATTGAATTGAAATGAAGAATACATTTAAATATTTGCTTCTCCTCTGCGCATCCGCTTTCGGTTTTGCGTCATGCCAGGAGGAAGTGGCTGATGTTCAGGGTGTAGTCGGAGACTTTGCATATATCGTCGATGGTACAGAGGCGATGTACAAGGCTACTACATGCTATGTTTACCACACCACTACTCTTGGAGAAGTTGGTGAGGTTGCAACACAGGTGACTGTCGCTCTTACTGAGAAGCAGGCGTCTGCAGTTGATATTGTAGTCGATGTTGACAATACAAGTCTTACAGGTGATTACAATGCATTCCCGGAAGGCGTTCTCAAGTTCAACGGAAAGGTAACCATTCCTGCCGGACAGACTGAGGCGACTATTGATGTGAAGATCGACAAGGCTGACTTCCCTAAGCTTAAGGAAGTTCTTTATCAGGCTCCTTTCCGCATCGCTTCCGCTTCAGGTGTGAAGGTTTCTACAAACTCTAATATCGCTTACCTTATGGTAGTGACTGAGAATGTCGATCCTATCGCTAACCTTATTTCTGTTGAAGAGTCTGTTACTGAGTTTGGAATCAAGAACTACCCTAACGAGACAACTATCACAGGTGCTGAGGCTATCTCAAAGACCATCACAATCAATGGAGTTGACCCTGCTTTCCAGCCGTTCGATCTTACTCTCTCAGTTGATAATACTCTTGTTGCTAAGTACAATACTGCAAACGGAACAGACTACCAGACACTCCCTTCAGGTGTGAAGGTAAACTTCACTGATCCTATCACAATGGCTCAGGATGCAAAGGCTACAACTGCTACTATCACTGTTGAGAATATCTCGAATATTGTTGCAGGCGAGAATCAGGCATATCTTACTGATGAAAGAGGTTACCTCGTTCCTGTAGTTCTCGGAGTAAATCCTGATGAGGCTACTATCGATCCTAACTGCGGTGTTACTTACATCGTGATCAAGCCTACAAACTTCGAGCAGGCTTCCAACTTCTTCTCTGCTCTCTACCTTGGAGACTACAGAATGGCTACATGGTACAAGTTCGAGAAACCTATGGTATTCCAGCCTTCACCAGACGGAAACCAGGGTTATACTTACATCTTCCATGTATACCTTGATGAGATCACAAGAGTAGCACGTATCGGTAACTTCTCTGATGCAAACGAGGGATGGATCAACATGCTCCGTTACGGCCAGAAGGGTAACTACGACACCCGTCTCGAGTGGTGGGTAGGTCCTGGCAAACTCAGAAAGCATCTCTATGCTCCAGCAATCGAGGCCGGCAGATGGTATCAGTATGCTCTTGTTTACAATCAGAATTCATACATCATGTATCTCGACTGTGAAGAGGTTGCACGTATTGACCTTACTGCAGAAGAGAAGGCTGTCCTCCAGGCAGAGCGTTGCGAATTCCAGGCTATCGAGTTCAACTCATCTTGGGGAACAGGCTACCGTCGCGGTAACGAGCTTCACGGACGTATCTCGAATGTTGTGGTTTGGAACTATGGTCTTGGCAAGAACCGTATCACTCAGTGCTATGGTGGCGTTGACGATGACCGTGCTACAAACATGTACAACAGCGATTGGGGTGCTTGGTGGAAGTTTGACGAAGGTGTAGGCCACGTGATCAAGCAGGCCGGTGGACGTCCATTCGGCGACATCGACTTCTCTAACACTACACGTTGTGACGACGAGGTCAACTATGTTTACAATGTTGACGTAAGTCCATATCTCCAGTGGAAACAGGACGAGAACAATGTATGGCCATATGAGGTCAAGTATAGAAACGGACGGCCTAATCAGGCTTATCTCGAACTCAAGCAGAATTAATATTCTACTTATTCTATAATCGCGGGACGACACCTTTCGGTGCCGTCCCGTTTTATTTCTGTATCCTTCATTTTTCCTATGCGATTTATTATATTTGTATCGTTAACTTACTACAGTACTTAACCATGCCTAAGAACGTTACGATCAAGGACATTGCAGCAGAAGCTGATGTGTCCATAGCCTTGGTCTCGTTTGTGATGAACAACCGCATCGAAGCTGACGGCAAGCAGAAATACAGAGTGAACAAGGTGACGAGAGAGAAGATTCTTGAAGTTGCCCGCAAGCTGAATTATCAGCCTAATGCTGCAGCGCGTACTCTCCGCAGCGGCCGTTCAAAGGTTATAGGCGCGATATTGTCTGATATCTCCAACGTGTTCTATGGAGAGATTGCCAGAAAACTGGAAGAGATCGCATTCCATCACGGTTATACCGTGCTTTTCGGCAGTACTGACGAGTCTTCGGAGAAACTTGACCGCATCATGCGTTCATTCATAGACAAAGGTGTAGATGGCTTCATCATCGTTCCGTGCGAGGGCTCTGACAAGAGTATCCGCTTCATTCAGAATCTAGGTATCCCGTTCGTGATAATCGACAGAAAGGATATGGCAGTAGAGGCTCCGAAGATTGTTCTTGATAACAAGGGAGCGATGAAGAGTGCTGTGGATATCCTTATTCCCAAAGGCTTCAGAAAGATCGAGATGCTTTCCTATACGATGAGGGTATCAAGTATTTCTGACCGTGAGGACGGATTCATTGAGGCTATGGAAGGCCTGGGGTGCTCCAAGGATGATATAAATATCCATCGTCTGCCATTCAATGACATAGATGGTGCAACCGCGAAGCTGATGCCGGGAATTATTGAAAGGGGAGTGGAAGGGCTGGTATTTGCAACCAACTCCCTGGCTATTGCTGCCATCAAGACGCTTTTCCCTATGGGTGTAAAGCTTCAGGAAGACATATACCTTGTCGGTTTCGATAACTCTGATGTTTACGACCTGTTCGATCCTCCTATTCCTCATGTGCGTCAGCCTATAAGCACGATCTGCAATGAGGCTCTGGAGATCCTTTTCGGTCTGATGAACCATGGTCTGAAGCAGACATCTTCGTTGATTGTCCTTTCCGGAGAAGTCGTCAATAACTAAAACTATCGGTCAAGGAAGCAAAGGCTAAACTTGACCGATAGTTAGATAAGTTATGGCGTGTCCGTTTATCGGATGTAGCTTGTGATGAGCTTGAGTCCTGCCGAAGGAGTGAATGTCACAGATTCCGTGCAGGCCGGAACAAGAACGGTTTCACCCTGACGGAGCGTCACCGTATTGCCTTCAGAATCAGTAAGGGTTCCGTTTCCACCTACGCAGATTACGATCAGGAATGAATCGTTTGCCTTGACAGGAGCAGTGACTGCTTCTGTAAGATCATAGATGGAGGTAGTGAAATATTCACATGAGACAATCTCATTCTCCGCATTCTTTACATCCTCGTATGCAGTCTTGTAGTCATCAAGTACGGTATAGTCGATAGCTGCCTTTGAAAGCTCTGTATGAAGTTCACGTGGCTTACCGTCGAGGCCTACACGTCCGAAATCATAGATTCTGTAAGTGATGTCGGAAGTCTGCTGGATCTCTGCGATGAAACAGCCTGTGCCGATGCTGTGGATACGTCCTGCAGGGAGGAAGAAGACATCTCCAGCCTCTACATTATAGTCGTGAAGGACTTCGGTTATGGTGTTGTCCTCTACCTTGGCTGCATATTCCTCTGGTGTGATATGCTTTGTAAGGCCCGACATAAGATGTGCCTTTTCATCTGCCTGAACGACATACCACATCTCTGTCTTTCCCTTTGATCCGTTATGTCTTTCACCGGCAAGAGCATCGTCCGGATGAACCTGAATTGAAAGGTCGTCGCGTGCATCGATGAACTTTATAAGAAGAGGGAATTCAGTTCCGGTCTTTGCATAGACCTTCTCGCCGAGGAGCTGACCCTTATATTCGGCTGCAAGTTCTGCAATGGTCTTTCCTGCCAGTGCGCCTTCGGCAACGACAGATTCATTGCCTTTTACTCCAGAAAGCTCCCAGCTTTCACCGATGTTGTGCTGGTCTGTCTCGACTCCTTTGAATGGAGCTATCTTCTCACCGCCCCAAACGACAGTCTTGAAGATTGT
>RHMF01000330.1_pt1 | contig 19775 bp, 36 predicted proteins | sample 5365151 | NCBI WGS metagenome assembly RHMF01 (sample SAMN10266501, study PRJNA497801) | feces metagenome | isolation source: feces | host: Bos taurus | place: China: Prairie of Fairy Mountain | collected 2017-08-14 | reverse complement strand
CGAGGTATTCGCAGAGTAAATCGTCAGCTTGGCTCATAGAAAGCCAGTTTGTACGATAGCCCTTAGGGTCTTCATTAAAGGGAATAATTGCAATTGCCATTTTTGTTTTGTTTTTAAGTTAATAAAAAGTTAGTGGGCTTATTTGGATTTGAACCAATACATACCTAACTTATAAGCCCTCGGTCACAGTTATTTCCATTTTCATTGCATTACTTTTTGAAAGAAACTAGTTGAAAACCGAAAAACTGCTTCACAAAAAATGAAAAGATAAGATAAACTTGTTTTATATTTAAATTTTTGTGTTTTACGCCTAAAACTTATATAATGTTAAAGTCTAACTTAACTAATGTGTGTACCATACAGGGCTTCAACCTGTGTCTTTATATAAGAAACTGGCGTCCTCAACATCTTGGAAATCTTTTAAAGATATTTTATATTGAGTTTTTTACCTTTTTAGTACAGGGATAAGATTACCCTATCAGTCTAACGATTATAATTATAGTACTATCTAATTATAAAAGAGATGAAACTGTTGACATTTTAATCTACAAGCGTTTTCATCTATGCCCTTGTAGTAGTCGTTTAATAAGATTAATATATTTATTATTAGATTGGTCCTTAAGACCTTTGGTTCCAGGATATTTTCCTTTCCAAGAAATATATCCTTTTGGAATACCATCCCAAGAAATAGCATCTTCAATGGTAATACCATAATTGCTACTTGTGTGAAATGATATTTGAGTATTATTATACTCAAAATATATTACAAAAGGACAATACCCTCCTGTATGTGAGAATGAGTATTTAATACTATTCTGTCTTTTAACTTGATCACAAATTGTTTCAAGTAAAAGATTTTTCTGTTTATAAAGGAATAACTCTTTTTTACTGGGAGTTGTTCCTTTATACACAGATTTATTTATGTTATGGCATTTAATAATAAGTCGCCATAATAATTCTATGTTCATAAAATTTTATATTTTTAAATTAATATTAATTGAGAATTATTAGTTTAAAGCCCTTTAACCACATCAAGGTTATTCTCACTAAAGGGATTTTAGCTTATTAAGCAAGGAATTTCAACCTAATTCATCTTTTCCTTCAATTAATTGGAGAAATTTTTTATAGTATGAATATTTTACCATTTCTCTATAAGAGATGCAATATTTAGTATATATTATACCAGGTATTGCGATGATTGCCATTAAGTAACCACCACTGAGAGTGATAGCTATTGACAAAAGAGTTATATAAAAAATAATTCTTTTCATTTTCTAATTTTAAAGAAATTATGGTTTAGTGAGCAGATAACTACTTACCAAATGATAAGTATGATCAGCAACTTCCTTTGGAAAATTCTGATAAAGTGCTTTTGAAAACCATACTATTCTCTCGAACCGTATGGTTATCCATATGCAAAACTGAGGTTATTTTAATACCCCTTTCCTTCTTTTGTTTCTCTCCAAGTTATTTCTTTGGTATAACTAGTGTTATCCTTATGACCATAAATAATTAAATACTTTTCCATATGGCTATACAGTTTCTACAATTTCAGTTATAAATTTATTATTTTTCATATATTCAGAAGCTACTTTTTCAGCTTCTTCTAATGTAGATCTAGAAACCCAATAACGATCATAACTATCATAACGATTACTGATTAAGATAATAAACTTTCTCATATGTTTTTTGTTTTAAGTTATTTACTAATAAAAAGAACAACTATCTTCCCAGACTGTTGTTCTCAAACATTATGGCATTCTTCAGAGAGGATTCGAACCTCTATCTACTTTAACCAGTAAGGATTTGAACCTTATATCCCAAATGACTGGTAAACTGAATTAAATGTTAAAATTACACTATAATACAGCTTGCATTGTAATAGCTATTATACTACTGAAGAAGGTAGCATTAAATAATCTCCATATAGATTATCTAATACTTATAGTCAGGTAACTCCGATTATCAAGGAGCCAAAAGATTTTACGATTCTTTTGCAATCGGCTGCCTCCGCATCAAAGTCTAATATGTATATGGACATATTGGTCATAGACTTTTTAGCGGGATCCCTAATAGGGAATTAGCAGCAATTTAACTCAAACTTTAACCAAGCATAACCGACCAAAGTTATACTCAATGTTTTTTTCTAAAACTTAATTCATGTTATTCTGGAAAATATTTTCCAATTTCCCAGATTAAAAAATTTAATACATATTGAGGGTTTTAGGGGATTACCCACAACCATAATTAAATTTTTAGTAGTGATTAAAAATCACTAATTTGGGTTGAAAATTGAATTTTTAAAAATTTTTTGAAAACAGGGTTGAGAGGTTATTCACCCCTCTTCCCTTACACCACAATATCTCGGATCAAGTCTTTTTAAGACTTCATACTTACCATTTGAAGTTACTTTTAGTAACCAATACATATCAACCCCCAAATCATCGTCCCTATGTTCATTTAAACGATAATAACGACGATTAGGGGTTTTAATGTAATGGGGAGTAACTAACCTCCCCATTATGGTAAACAATGGCTTACGCCTGTTGCTGTGCTTCATCAGTAGCAACTTCTACTGCATCAGCATTTTCTACATCAGTAGTAGTTGTTGTAGCGCTTCCTGGAACTTCTTCGTAATCTACATATGTGCCCAATGACCAACCGTGAGGTTCGAAATCATAAACCTTTACGATGTCCTGTTCGTTGGTGCTATATTTATTGCTTTCTACCTCGTGAAGTTCAGAAATCACGATACTCTTACCAAGAAGTTCTGTGATGACTTTATTTACTTTACTGTTCTTTTTATACAGTATTTCAATAATGCTACCACCAGCTGAAACCCACTCATTTGTGGGAATAGCTACATCCACACCATCTACTGTATCCCAATCACACTTACGTGCACGTCTGCGAAATACAGATGGGAAGAAGTTAGCGTAATGTTCGCTATCATTAGCAGACTTAACATGAACAACGATGTACTCATAAGATTTACCACCAATCTTGGTTTTAAAAGAATGGTTTTTGATTGTAGGAGGAAATGTGATAATATCACCCTTTTCCCATGCTACAGGAACGTTGTTGATGTTTTCCGAAAACGAGTTGATACCCGTATCAGCAGCCTTAGCCTTAGCTAAGTACAATTCAAGATCTTTGTCTTCCATGATCTTTAAAATTTTTTTAAATTGTTAATAATTATACACCCAATGAATATACATATTTGTATGTTTTCATTGGTAGATAAGTAAAGGTGCTAGTATACGGCTAATGTGACCCCCGGTACGGGTTTTTAACCGAGCTTGAAAAAAATAAGCCACCTAAATATAGGTGGCTCATCATTCCGGGAGTGGTTTATTTCAATTCTAAATCTTCTATGTTCGCATCTTGCAAATCAATTTGAGACTCAAATCCCAAACTTTGCAAAGTTTCTAAAATCTTCTCTGCTGCGTCTGCCGGAATATCAACTCTGCAAGTATGCCACACTCGCTGATATTTTTCCTGCTCCTCTTTTGCGAGATTGTCATAAAGGTTTGCTACGCGGTTGTGATTTACCAACTTTGTAAGTTGGTCCATCAAAGGAAGCAAAATAATTGCATCCTTAAACGAGATTGCATTAAAACTGATTTCCTCTTGTTTCTTAATTGTTTTCATTTTTCTTTGTTTTTTACGGGTTTATAAATATGTCCGTTGTTTTTTGTATCGCACAACGGACAAAGCGAAATTAGATTTAAGCAGTTGCTTCTGCTTCTGTGGGTTCAGTTGCTTCTGTGGTTATTTCTTCAAAATCCACATAGTCGTTTGTGGACTCATAGAGGTTACAGATTTCTTCAAAAATTTCTGTGAGACCCTCTTTGTCAGTCCCACCTGCTTTAAGGTTGAACAAATAAAAGTTTCCTGTGGTGTATTCGCCCTTAAATCTTTGGAAGCATTCTGTCGGATAGATGTAGGACTCTGCAATAAATCTGCTTTCATTGTACTTTGCCAAAGTAATGTAAAGCAATTCAAAAGCGAGCAGACTATCTTTGTACATGTTCTTAAACCAATCGAACAAAATCGCTAAATCCCCTTGATAGATTTTTTTGTCTAATTGGGTATAAGTAGTGGTTTCTTCCCCATCTACTTTGCGAATTTCTCGTCTCCACAGTTTTTTAGGAAAAGCGAGGTCATTCAATCCGAGATAAGAACGATTGTTGTTGCAGATAAAACCGTAAACGATTTTATCATTATTGTCCTTATCTTTTGTGGTCATTTTGTAATTTTCAAAATAGTTGAGTACCACAAAAGTTTCGCCGTCACTAAAACGACTTTCAAGAAACTGAAATAACTTAGAATAATAAGAAGATTTCAGCATTTCCGAACGCTTGCGTTTGCGTTCATTGTTTGCTTTTTTAAGAGAAAGCAATAACTCTTCATTTCCGTTTGCCATAATGTTGGAAAATGTATTAAGTAAATAATTTGGGGTAAAATTATCTGTCGGTGCGTGCTACCCCTTTTACACGCTAGTGTAACATAGTTACAAGTTTTTAGACTAATTTTCCAAGGTTGAGGCCCAGGGGGCTTCAACCGTAGGTGCACCCACCCCCTCCTAACTTTTATATTTTTCTAACTTTACATCCCCTCATAACTCTCAAAAATTTAAAATATAGAAGAGGGGGGGGGGATTTTACATAAATTAACATAATTTATAAATTTTTAACTAGAAAGATTTAAAAATTGAAAATATACTTGTATATGCTAAGAGATATTATAACAACAATAAAACTGGGAAAACCTTTTAAATATTAGGATGAGTTTATAACTCTAATTATTAATCCTGACCCATAGAAAGAAGAAATATCAGAATTTTTAAAATATTGTGAAAATATATCAGATGATTTATTTATCGAAATATGTGAATCGTTTGAAAATGGGGAATTAAATTAGTTACAAAAACAATTAGATACAGAGAATTATAAAGATACTATAATTACTTTTAAAAATAGAGCTAAAACAATTGCAAAGGATCATTTATTAAAAATAGTTAATGATGCTGATAAAAAAATTAAAGATCAAGAAAAGATAATTGCAAATGCTAAGGCTTTAATAAAAGATATTCAAAAAACCTTGGATCAAGCAAATATTAAATATAATGTTTAATCAATTAAGAATTTTAATAGCTCAAATAAGAACTAATTATAATGCTATTGAGCAAGATAATGAAAAGCTTAGAAAAGCATATATTCAATTATCTAACGATTATCAGATGTTACAGAATAAATATGATAAAATGAAAAATGATTATGATGAATGTAAAAGAAACCTTGAGGAGACTTCACAAGAAGTACCCAACACTTAGTCTTGATGAATTATTTGAAATGTTAGATTGTTATGTAGAACAAACAGATTATAGTACTTACTTTAAACCTATAACTACTACTTTTAATGGAAACTTTACTACAAATACAGCAGAAAACTCTTTACAACTTAAGGCAAATCATTGAATATGCCGAGGAAAACAATCTAATTAACACTCAAGAGTTTTTAAACTTTGTAGATGAAATAAACAAATTGAGTGTAAAATATTAATTAAATTGACCTGTAGTATAATGGTTATTACGCCGGTCTCTAAAACCGGAGCTTCTGAGGCGAAAGATCCTGGTTCGAATCCAGGCAGGTCAACTAATTTTTATAAACTATGATAGTAATTAGAAAAGACCAATATAAAACAATGCTATTATGCTTAAAAATAATTCCAGCATTAATGGCATTCTCATACTTAATGAATACTACCTGCGCATTTTTAGGAGTAGGGTGGCAAATAATTACCCATTATTTAGGACTGTTTTTAGCTCCTACGTTTTATTTATATATTTCATCTTATGTATTTAATTTTTGTGGATATCATAGATGGTACATACATTATATGGTAGTAATAGAATTTTTAAATATAACAGATTGGTATTGGCATATTCCAGTAAGTAATGATACTATATGTATTATACATTTTGTAATTACTGGTACCTTTTTATTAGGAGTAATCATACATTATATATTAAAGCATCGGAAATCTAAAAATTGATTTTTTCGGTGCTTTTATTTGTATATATTAAAAATAATTAATAAGATTTATGATCGAGATAAGCAATAGATAAATAATATAATTTTAAAAAATTAAATATGGCGAGTATAGCAATTAATCCTGCAAATACATGGATTCCTAAAAAATCCACTAATATGGATTTATCAGATTATGTAACTAAAGATTAGTTAACAAATATTTATACTTATAAAGGGAGTGTAAGTAATTATGAAAATCTCCCTACAGAGAATCTTATATCTGGAGATGTTTGGAATGTAGAAAATGATTACACTTCAGTAATAGATAATAAATATTATCCAGCTGGTACTAATTGGGTATGGAATGGTTCAGAATGGGATGCTTTAGGAGGATTTAATAATCAAGCAAATAGTCTTATTGAAATTACTTACTCTGAACTTAAATCGTTAAGAGATAATTCTCAATTAACTCCTGGTTCATTCTACCGAATTACCGATTATGTTACGACAACAACGCAATCAGAAACCAAATCAGCGAATCACCCATTTGATATTGTTGTGCTTGCATTGAGCGAAAATACTTTATGTGAAGATGCAAAAGCAATGCTCCACGAAGGTGACGAATACTTTGCGCGCTGCGATTTGAGTGCTTGGAAGTTAATGTACTGCTTGGATAATGACAAGACACGCTTTGAATGGGCAGATGAAGCAAATGGTAAAGGTGTAATCTTCCGTATGATTGACGAGAAGCAGAATGATTGCCCTTATGACTTCAAGAACATCTTGATTAAGAATGAGAAGTACACGGATGCCGTAGTTACGAGGGATAAGTATTATTATACGTTCTCGTATGTACAGTTTAATGTACAGGCTGCTATATTGTATGATGGTTCGGTGGCGGCTCGAGCAGTGTACTGCTACGGCAATTCGATGAAGGAGTGGAAGAGTGGCGGAAAGGTTAAAGTGAATTTGAATGTATTTAAGAACACCTCGTTCGACAACTCTTGCCACTCTAACACGTTCGGCAACTTTTGCCACTCTAACACGTTCGGCAACTTTTGCTACTCTAACACGTTCGGCAACTTTTGCTACTCTAACACGTTCGGCAACTCTTGCTCCTCTAACACGTTCGACAACTCTTGCTACTATAACACGTTCGGCAACTCTTGCTCCTCTAACACGTTCGGCAACTCTTGCTCCTCTAACACGTTCGGCAACTCTTGCCCCTCTAACACGTTCGGCAACTCTTGCCACTCTAACACGTTCGGCAACTCTTGCCACTCTAACACGTTCGGCAACTTTTGCTACTCTAACACGTTCGACAACTCTTGCTACTATAACAGAATTAGCGATAATACACGGAACCGCAAGATTGAAGGTGGTAGCGAGAAGACGGTTATCTCTCTCTCCGAGGAGTTCTACGATGACGGCAGTGGTCAAGTAGTGCCAGTTAAGCATCCTGACCTTTCTACTCAACCAAGTATTCTTCCTTATAAGTTCATGGGGCGGTATGTTTATGAGCAGTTGATACCGTTGGCTTATACAAAAGCACAAGGTTCAACAGTTGAATTTGATATTAATTTCAACAAATATGGAATTGAAATGAATAGGCTCGTTTTGCTAAAAACGTCTGTTATAGGTGAATATGACAATCCACACACAGGAACCAATTCATATCTTTCACTTCCCATCACGCACTGCCATTTTTTTAGTGATAACCTCATTCGTTTTAGTATAAGTACCAGCGAAGACGCAGAAATGGAGTTAACTGACAAGACATTCTTGCATATCGTATACACATCAATGCCCGAAGATTCTTCTTATTACGGATATAACGAATATTAGTTATGAAAACAGCGATATGTGCAATAATCAAAGACGAACATCGCTTTCTTAAAGAGTGGATAGATTGGCATCTTAACTTAGGTTTTGATGCCATTCACCTTTTTGAAGATAAAGGAAGCGAGAGTCATGAAGAAATCGTGAAGGATTATAGTAACGTGTTTCTTCGTAGGTATGAAAATGATGATGAGATTAGACAGATTTTGTCAAATCAAGGAAATAGTGGTAGACAAAAAGATCTCTATTCATGGTTTGCTATAAATTATAGGAGCATCTATGATTGGGTTGCTTTTATAGACATAGATGAATTTATATTTTTTAGCAAAGATTATTCGTTAGAGCGTTTATGTAATGAGTATGAGGATTGTCCGGCCATTTTACTATATTGGAAAATGATAGGAGCATCTGGTAATATAAGAAAGCAGAAAAATGTTATTAAATCATATACTGAAGAAGTGACTATTCCAAGAAATGAATTAAATTGGGCTCATAAAGTTTTATGCAATCTTAGACTTTGGCCAGGAATGGACTCATTACATAGAACTCATGAATATGTAAATACTAATAGAAAAAAAGATTTATTGGATTTTTGTTATGATAAAGCGTGGATAAATCATTATTTCACTAAGTCTTGGGAGGATTGGTGTGATAGGATTTTTCATAAAGGAGGAACCCAGAAAGCTCATAGAATTCTTTCTGATTTTTTCGAGATTAATCCAAGTATGAAAAAATATGAAAAAGACTTAATAGATTCTGTAAGCCATCTCATTCCAAACGGAACATATAAACTAAATAGAAAAGGACTTATCGCGGGAGGTAATATATCTAAGATAATGAACATGAATGGAAATAAGTCACTAAAATCTATTGATTTTATTGATAAGAAAATACTTCTTATTGGTAATAAACCTGTAGAGCAATTAACGGATGAACAAATTGCTACTATAAATTCTTATGACATTATAGTGAGGATTAACGGTATGAACAACAAATCCGCTACTGGAAACAGAGTAGATTGGTGGTGGTTGAATGTGTGGAATTGGGATGAAATTAAAAAAAATTTACAAAAATCTCAAACCGATTATAGTAACGTAGATATCATAATGATTGACAAGGATTCAAGTAAGTTTATTGATAAGGAAAGTTTGTATATAAATCTTCCAAAGATGAAAGCAGATAAAACTTTAATCTATACGCAGCAATCATCTACACGTTTATTTGATCAAAATGATTATTGGTCACCCAAAAAAGAAGATGGGACTATTCCAGTTACAGATGTAGTTGCTATTTCGTATTTTATAAACAAATATCCCTATGCTAATTTACATTTTACCGGTTTAGATATAGAAGATAGAGAAAATCTTTTTAAAACTCATCCAAATTGGTCAGGCACATGGCATAGAAATGTAGGAGGATTAGAAACAGATTATCTAAAAAAACAAATTGCTAGTGGACGAATAAAATATTTAGATTTATGGTAAAAACATACATAGCTGTTAAAGAAAATTCTATAAGATGTCCAAAGAAAAATCATACATTACTCCCTTATGTATTATCACAAGTAAAAGATTACCTTGATGTATTGGTCATAGTAGATAGTGAAGAACTTGCTAAAATCTGCATAAAATTTAATGTTCCATATTATACGGAAACAGATAATGAAAAATTAAGTGAATTTAACGCTATCTACAATTACCTAACAAACAACGGAGGGTTAGATACCGATGAAGAATTTGTTATACTTCCTGTTACGCAACCATTTCGCAACAAAGAAACAACACTCAATGTTGTTGATGCTTGTTTAAGTGATTGTGATATTGTAACGACATATACAGAGGTAAGCAATCGCAGTCTGTTTATGTTAAATGAGGATAATACTTTTAAAGTGGATTCTTACAATAGAAAGGGTTGTATATGTCCATTTGAAAAAATGGCAGATGGTTCTATTTACAAAATGACAAATAAGTTTTTGAAGGAAGTTGTAGAAAGTGAAGATTCTAATCATGAATTTTGGAGTTCAAAAATAAAGTTTATTAAAAATACAAGTCCCATATTTCTTGACGTAGATACCCCAGCAGATTTAGAAATATTTAAATTAATAACTAAACAATGTTAAAAATAATAAGAAATATCTTACAGCAATTTATTGATAATATAGATGCTGGTAATTCTAATTTAACCTATGAATAGCAATGTGATATAATTAAAGTATTAATGGATATTCGAGAATAGGAAAAGAATGAAATGAGTAAGACTCAAGCGGCTGAATATATAGGTGTTAGTAGAGCTACTTTCGATAATTATGTTCATGATGGATTTCTTCCTAAAGGTACTAAAGTAGAAGGATTTAAAGAATTGAGATGGTATAAAAGCGATTTAGATGTTTACTTAGCAAGTAAACACTAAAAAGAAAACCCGAGCTTAGTTATTAAGCCCGGGTTTTCTTTTTAATGCTTCTCGGAAATTAGATTCTACTGTAGAAGTAGGATCATAAAAAACTCTATTATAGGGAAAAGTATTTAATATTCTTCTTTCTGAAGTAGGAGACTGAATAAAATAATTAATATTTACTGTTCGACCATTGGGATATGTAACATCTAAAACATCATCTAAAGTTAATTTATCAAGTTTTTCGGTTAATATTTTAGGATTCAATGTTTCAATACTTACTACTCCTGAATTTAAATTATATAATTTTTCTAAAAATTTATAATCTTCTAAAGTAGGAGTACCTCTTAAACTTTGTAATCGTTGTATTTCTAAAGCATAATCCTATTTTAAATCTTTATGACTTATAATATATTTCCGATCCTTTTTAAATAATTTTTGTTTTAAAGGGGATAAAAATTCAAATCTTTCTAATTCCTAATTATAATAATCATCCATTTGTTTATAAAGACTTCTCAATTTTTTACTACTAAGTGTACTCATACCATGTTCCCATGCTTTTTTTAATGCTGTTGGATTTCCTGATACAAAAGTCACCTAATTAGGTTTTGCAACAATATTCACATCAGTATAAAACATATCAGAAGGTTCTATAGATATTGGAGTTTTTTCCCGTACTACTTTAGGATCTACTATAAGTAATGGTTGAATATCCCAATCTCCATTTTTATGAGATACAACAGGTCTATCTGTTGTAAAATTAGTTCTATTTAGATCTGATCTTGAAATAGGATTACTAATCTAAATAGTCCCGTCAGAATTTACTTTATAGTAATCAATTTTTCTTAACAGTTCTGGATGAATAGGTTTTAATTTAGGTTTAGCAGAACTTCTATCTAGAGTATACAAAAATCTCATTAATGGGTTGCCATAATATCCATATCTACCTCCTAAAGTAGTATATTTATCCCCTGTTAAGACCTTATTGATATAAGGTCTAGCAGAATTTATTCCAGAAACTACAAAAGGTTTTGCTACTTTACCAGCCATTCCAATTCCTGGTACTAATCCTAAAGTATTAACTCCTGTTTCTAAATTCCAACCTAGAGTACCATTTTGATACTAATCATGTAAATTGTTCGCACTATGTGTAAATAAAGCAGCATTAACATATGGAGCTGCAGGAGTAATCTATGCTATCCCAATTGCTGCAGGTAATACCATATAATTCATTACTTTCTAATCAATATCTTTTTTATGTTCTGCAGCTAGCCATGTTTTTGTCTTTTTATCATCATGTTCTCTTTGCCATTTAGATCTATTATCTGCAGTAATTACAGCTTTTTGTCTAGGAACTAATTTTTTATCTAATGATATATAATTACCAGACTTTAAAAGATTTTGTCTTTCTTCTTCTAATTGCTTATCTTGCTTTTTTAACTACTATTCTATATTTATTCTAGGAGCAATCTAAGTATTATCTGATAACTAAGTATATTTTTCAAAATTATTATTTGGTTTATTATATATCTAATAAGTACTTCCATCAGGTCGCTAATAAATTGTAAAATATTTAGTTTCTTTTATAATTTTATCTTCCATGTTTTTTAATTAATTTACTTTCTTGTTTTTACTTTCTGTTTTATTGCTGTCTTGTAAAGATGATACTCCTATTACTGCTGGAGATATTCCCAATACAGCTTTTTTAAAATTTTCTACTGATTCTGGGGTGAAATATTCTTCTAACTATAAAATATTTGTAGTTTTAGGTGTTTCTGGATGTAAGCGTTCAAATAATTGTCCTGTATAAGCTCTAGCTTCTTTTTCATGAGCAGAATTAACATATTTAAAACGCTTTATGGCATCTTTGAATTTAGAGTATTTATCCCATAAAATATTATTTTTATCAAAGTATAGTTCTAAATCTGCAGAATTTTTAAATTGACTTAAAAGCTTTCCTTTTCTATTTAAAATTAATAATTCATCCGCTAATTCTTTATTTTTCTAAGTCAGCTATGCTATTCTAGGAAAGTAATCTTTTACCTAATTTGAAAAACTACCTTTTATATTAAAATCATCGGCATTCATGCTTGCCATTTTACCGTGACCTCCTAATTCATGAATGGCTCCTTCTTCAGCTGTTGCTAAATTTGGTATACGATCTCTATTTAAAGTTACAGTATGATAAACTTCTGCATCTGCCTCTTTTCCAACTAATTTGCCATTATGGGTCCCAATAGCTTTAAATCCATCTCTTAAATTTTTAATCTTTACTTCAGCTTCGTTCCCTAAAGATCTTATAAGTTCATTCTATAATTCCTCTATTTGCGAATTATTCCATTGCATAGTATTTTTAATCTATTCTATTTTTAGAGGATTATTAAAATAATCATTTAACACTTCTATCTATGAAGTTTGTACAATATCAATTAAATCATTATCTGAACCATTATAAGGAGTAGGGATAATTTCTTTTCCATAATTATCTGTATAAAATGACTATTTTAAAGGTGTAGATTTAGGATTATAAGTAATAGTGTTATGAGGACCGTCATAATATCCAGTAAAAGGATTTTTAGTATATATATTTACTTCATTTATAGGTACATCTCCTGAAGTATAATAAGAATTTTCATAGTATCCCCTATAAGGAGAATATTTTTCTGGATGTGATAATACATGTTCGTCTATATATTTAGATTTAGAGGATAATACTACATCGCCTGTTGGAACATATCCTTTATCCCACCATATTCTTTCATTTGATCCATTATATTTAGGTTTTACTGTAAAATTTGAAAATCTTACTACTCCTTCACCATTAATATTTATTGGAGAAGGATAATACATATAATGATAGAAAGTATTTGGGTCTGATTCAGGTAAGCCTAATCTGTTGTTATATGGTTGTGGTTTATATGTATACTAAGGAAAATTTTTATTAAACCAGTCTTTTCTTTTAATCTCACTTTTGACAATATTATCAAAAGCTCTAGACATTCTATAATTTTTAATACTTCTAACACCAGTTTTATATAATTTAGGTGCTCCATAAATAAATCCTCCTGTTAAACCTTCTCCTAAAACATTAGCACCTAAAGCTAACCAAGGATGTTCTTGAGCATATTCTTCAGATACTACTCCACTATTACCTAATATAAATCCAGGATCTTTACCTTGAGATAAATTATAAATACCTCTACCTATTTGAATAGGAGTTAAATTAAAGGTGCCTCCAGTAATGGCATTAAAAGTATTTAAATCAGGAGTAACTATTCTTTCTCTCCAGCCATTAGGTAAATGGGTAGTTTTTCTTCTATTAGCCTCAATCCAATGATTCTAATCATATCTAAATCTTTTTCTATCTGCTTCTGCTTGAGTTTTACCTGTTATTAATTTACCTTCTGCTGTACGAATAGGTTGCCCATTTTTGTCTTTAGCAGAATATGCAGTAACAGTAGCCATTCTATTATATGGATAGTGAACATAAGTAGAACCATCTGGTCTTTTATATCTATTATAACCACTATTCGTTCCAATTAACACATCTTCTTGTGAAGGAGCACCTTCATAAATTTCTTCATTCATATTTAATTTGTTTTATAAGTTAATAATCCTGGTATAGGTCTAGAATTAATAAAGGCTACTAAACTCTAAGGTCTTTTTATAAATTCTTCTGCGAGACCATTAAGAGTAAGTTTAGTAAGTTTTGGAAGATTATTGTAATTATAATTAGCCATTCTACCATCACTATACTTTATTCTACCGTTATTAAAATAAATATTTCCTTTGTCATCTCCAAATGCATAAGTTCCATCTTTTAATTTCATTAAGTTATAGTTCTTAGAAGTCATAGAATTATACCACTCTGAGTTATCTAATTTAGGTTGTACTAAAGGTTGTTTTAAAAGAGTATTGTCTTGAAGAACTCCCCCTTCTTGATGTTTCCATTTTCTACTATTCTAAGCAAACGTAGCCCTCTTTCTAAGAGTAGGATTTTTACTCTTTTTAGCCCTATTAATACATTCTTGAGTAACTTTGCCATTGCAATACTCGGTAAATTTACCCCGATTCTTTTTCTTAATATGTATACCAGATCCTTTTTTATAAAAAGGTATACCAAGTATTTTTAAAATGTCCATATTATATATATTTAATTAGTTAATGTTTAAATCAATTTGTTTTATCATATTATATTAATATAATTAGTGAGATAAAAATCTCTTTAGATGAATTAATGTTTAATGTTTTAATGTTTAATGTTTTATGATTGAAAATATTACAAAGCAAAATGGTAATATAGCCTTTATTGAAGATACTCATAAATATTTTGATGTAGATAATCCCGATTTAGTATTTACTAGTGTAACTACGATAATACATTCATATGCTCAAGAATTTGATAAAGAATTTTGGAGCGCATATAAGGCACTTGAAAAACTTTTACCTAAAGATAAATGGACTATTGAAAAGAAGTCTCTTTTAAATACTAAAAAGTTTGATAAAGTATTATTGGAATTACACGATATTTCTGAAAACGATTTTAATAGAGAACAGCAAGCTATATTAGATACTTGGGATGAAGAAAATAGAAAATCTTGTGAAAGAGGTACTAAGATTCATGCAGATTTAGAAAACTCTTTCTATAAGAAAAAGAAAGATATTGATATAAGTAAATATCATATTGGTGGAAAGTTTGAATGTAAAAAAGATTATTATATACTTGATATTGAAAATGGGGTTTATCCAGAATACTTAATTTCAAGAGTTTCGGAAGATGGTAAATTAAGAATTGCAGGACAAATTGATTTATTGGTTAAAAAAGGTAACAAGATTATTATAGGGGATTATAAAACAAATAAAAAGATAGAAACTAAAAGTTTCTTTGATAGCAAAACCAAAACTTCTGTAAAAATGAAATACCCTTTAAATAATTTAGAAGATTGTAATTATAATCATTACACTTTGCAATTAAGTACTTATGCTTGGATGATTCAAAAATTAAATCCTGAATTTGAAATTGAAGATTTAGTTTTAGTACATTTTGATCATAATGATAATATGACAATATACCATCTCCCCTATTTAAAGGAAGAGGTAATTAAGATGTTAAGCCATTTTAAAAAAGAATCTATTTTAAAGGCTAATAAAGCAAAACGTAAACCAATTGAATATTAATATGAGTAGATTAAAAATTTGTGAACATTGTGGTATTTATGACTCAAATCGTAAATTATGTAATGGATCTTTATATATAAATCCTGATAATAATGATGTATCAATTACTTCTAAACCTGGATATTTTAAAGGTTGTAATTGTTACATTCCGAGAAAAGTCTTAAATGCTAACGCTAAATGCCCCGCTGGAAAATGGTAAATAAAATATTTTTAATGTTATTAAAAGTACCACAAATGATGAAAAGTATTCCTAATATATTAACAATTCTTAAAAAAATTTCTAATATACTCAAAGGGTGGTATTTTAAAATTTTTAATAAAAATAAAAAACTGGCAAATAAGAGAATATCTGTATGTAATAAATGTGAAGAACGTATGCATATAGACATAGTTGGAGATATATGCTCTAGATGTGGATGTGTTTTATCTGCTAAAGCAAGAGTCGAAGATGAAAAATGTGAATTAAATAAATGGTAATAATATGAGTAATGAAAATGTAGCTAGAATGATTAGCGGTATGGATAGTGGAGAACACTTTAAATTAAATGAAAAAGAATCAGTAAATACTTTTAACGAACAAGTTGATAATTATTTAGATAAATTTGAAAAACATTCTCAAGAACTTGAGAATTATGCTAAAAATCTATCTAACGACCTTAACGGTTTAGAAGTAATGCCTTTATATGGATATGTACTAATTGAACCATTTAAACAAAACCCTTTCCAAAAACTTAATATTACAGAATCGGGATTTATTAAAGATTTAGGCGGAGCAGCTCCTACTTACAAATCTGAAGAAGATGGAGAAATTCATGAAGAACAGCAATATATTAAAGTAGGTACAGTTATTGAAACAGGGCACCGATGTGAATTTATTAAACCTGGTGATATAGTAATGTATCCTATTCCTGCAGAAGTTCCGGTACCTTTTTATAAATTTGGTTGGGTAGCAGTAAATGAAAATCGTATTCTTTGTATAGTTAATGAAAATTTATCTGATAGAAAGAATAATTTAAAATAAATAATTATGGAAGATAAAACAATATTTTTACCTGGAGATTTGGTAACTATTCGTTAGGAATTACCAAATAAACCAATTATGATGGTAGTTCGTAAAGAGTCTACCATTTTTAGAGATGAAAATAAAACTAATAGTCTTAAAGGTATTCGTTGCCGTTGGTTTACAATTGAAGGTGAGCTATAGGAAGCAGTTTGGAATACTAAAGATTTAATTAAAATTTAATATTATGCCTGGAAGTAATGAATATAGTAGGAGTCCTTTTTTACAAGAGGGAGTCTCTTCAAATACTAACATTAGTATAAATGAGTCTAATGATGGTCCAAAAGAAACAAAAACAAAATTAAAACCAAAATCTACCAAACCTAAATGGTCTATGACTAATGCAGTTATATCAGATGGAGCTTAGACTTATAAAGTTAAAGCAGGTAATACTTTAGGATAGATTGTGGCTGCTTACAATAAAAAAAATAATACTAATTTAAAATGGCAAGATGTTGCTAAATGGAGTAGTATTGCAGATCCTACTAAAATGTAGATTGGCCATCTTATTTAGTTTGTAGATCCTAATACAAATTAGGATACTAATCGTGTAGAAAATGTTATTTCTGAAGTCCCTGCTGTAGTAACTACTGCAGATTCTACAAGAACAGTAACACCTGATTCTGTACAAACTGTAATACCTGATTCTACACGAGCTGTTGTAACACCAGATTCTACACAAATTACAGTATCGGATTCTGCAAGAGTTGTAACACCAGATTCTACAAGAGTTGCAACACCAGATTCTACACAAATCGTTTTACCAACTAATGAAATATAGGATTGGATAAAAACCATGAAACGAAAGGGGTATATACAAGGCACTGTAGAAGGTGGTTCTATTGCATTTAGTGATGGTAAAGGTAATACTTTTTATGATAATGGTAGAATGAAAGCTAAAGGGGCTACTAATAATATTGATTATAATTATAAAGATTTAAAACCTCTAGCTTATATGTTAGAAAAAAGAAAAAAAATTTGGAATACTGCAAATCCTGAACCTAAAGGCATAACTATAAATTCTGAATGGGAACCGTGGTGGGAAAAATTTAATGCGGCAATAAACGCAGGAAATAATATGGAAGAATGGCTTAATGAATATCCCGAGCCTACTTATAAAATAAATAATCCTGAATGGTTAAAATGGTATATAAAGAAATAGCATGCAGAACAAACAGGATGGTATAAAAATGGAGGAAATATGACTAAAAAATATCAACAAGGAGGAGCTGCATCCCAACAAGATATGCAGCAACAAATTATAGCTTTAGTATAGGCAGCAATGCAAGGTAATCAAAAAGCTACTCAACAAATAACATAGATTATGGAAGCTGCTAAAGCTGGTAATCAACAAGCTGTTTAGATAGCGCAAATGATTCAACAAGTAATGCAACAAATGTAGGGTTAGGCTACTACTGCTAAATGGGGTGCTAAACTTAGATATATCAAAAGTTTAAAATACGCTAAAGGTGGTAAAGCTTGTCCTACATGTATGAGTGAGGGAGGTCAAGCTCCTAAAAATAAAAATTCTAAAGTAAAAGTTGCATATAAAGACATTGATGGGAAGACATATGAAAATGTGAGAAATACGAGAGAATTAATGGACGATGGTACTTTAGCAAATATGGATCTACATTCTCAGACTTATGCAAAATCTTATAATAAAGACCGTTCTTATAATATTTCACACAAACCTACCGCTTCAGATAGTGTAATGCTCGATAAAAAAATATTATCTCCAGCATTACGTAAAAAATATTCAGTAAAAAATGAATGTGGAGGTAAGGCTAAAAAGCATTATTTTGGAGGATGGTTATAATTAATTAAAATTTAGGGTTATGAATGTATTTGTTTATGATAATGGTAGTAATAGATTAGAGATTAATGAACCCGAGATATTATTGATTAAAGAATTTAAAGCTTTATCTGATAAAGATAAGACTAAAAATAAATCACAACTTTGGAAAGAGTTGACTTATATTTATTTAGCGATTGATTGGAAAAGCCCATATAATCAATATTCTGAACAGGAAAGACATGAAGAAGCTTTATCTGATTCTGGAATTACTGAAGAGGAATTTAATAACCCAGTTTTTAGAGAAGCTTGTCGTAAGTACAAAAATTTGCAAGATTCAAATAAATCTGTTAAAATGTTAAAAGCTGCTATGAATGCAGTAGATCAATTTATTGATTATTTTGAAACCATTGTAGATTTAAATGAACGTGATGTAAATGGTAAACCAGTCTTTAACGCTGAAAAAGTTATGAAAGAAATGGGACAGTTAAGTAAAGTTCATGATGAATTAATTGCTTTAGAAAATAAAGTTAAGAAAGAGCTTGCAGAGAAATCTACACTTCGTGCAGGAGCTATAGAAGACTTTGATCCTGGAGACTTTTAATGGCTAAAAAGAAACTTCCCAAAGAATTGGACCAATTAATTAAAGAGGTTCAAAATTTAAATAAAGAATTAAAAGAAGAAGAATTAAAGATAATCCCAGTAACTAAAAGAGAAGGTTAGTGGGATTATCCTTTAAGTGTAGAAATTAAATTCTTCGATCCTTTATATTCTTATGAAATTACAGGATATAGACCAATTAATGAAACTTAGGGATTAGATTTTGATCCCAATTGGTTTATAGGAACTCGTAAGGTTTATGAATAGACTGGTAAATATTGTCAATATTTATTTGGTTCTAAAAAGTTTAGAGAATTTTGGAAAGAGGAATATAAACGTTGTAAAAATGGTTATACTGTTAACGGTTATACTATTACTGGGGATCATTATTTCTTTTTAAATTTCTATCAACTGCCTTTAGTAGATAAGGTATAGAAAGCAGGTGGTGGTCGTCCTGATGGTTTTCCTAATTTCTCTGAAGCCTAGTATCAATGGTTTCATTATTATGAAATGTCTAAAAGAGTAAGAATGCATTGTAATATGATGAAGGCTCGTGGTATCGGATTTTCAGAAATTAATGCAAGCATGTCAGCATGTATGTTTACTATTATCCGATAGAGTGTGTCGATTATAGCTTGTCACGATGCTAAAAAAATGGGAGATACTTTGAAAAAAGTATGGCATTCTATGGCATTTTTAGATAATGAGACTGGTGGAGGTATGCATAAAAACAAACAGTTAAAAAATACTGATACTGAAAAACAAGCTGGTGAATATATTCAGCAAAATGGTAATAAAATTCCTACTGGATGGTAGGCTATTGTAAGAGGTATTAATGCGGATGATCCTTAGAAAATTCGTGGTGATCGTGCTGAC
>RHMF01000346.1_pt1 | contig 19782 bp, 13 predicted proteins | sample 5365151 | NCBI WGS metagenome assembly RHMF01 (sample SAMN10266501, study PRJNA497801) | feces metagenome | isolation source: feces | host: Bos taurus | place: China: Prairie of Fairy Mountain | collected 2017-08-14 | reverse complement strand
GATTCATGGATTTACCGGACTTTGAGAGTGTAAATCCATGTCTTGTATGATTAACTGAATTATTTCTTTTGCCTTGAGACAGCGTCCTTGCCGGGTTGATCACGTTGGATTGCCTTGGGACCCTGCATTGGGTTTCAGGCGCCGAGAATGAAAAATTTTCGTTCTGGAAATGATGAGCATCTTGTGAGTCGGAATCTATCAGGTTCACGACATTATGATCGTCGTTGAAGAATGAAGACGAAAAAGCATCCGCGTTGTCATTAAGCATACATGACAAGCAGAATATCAGGCTCGCGAGAATCGAAATTTTTCCTTTTAGTTTCATTCTGTCGGCAAATTTACAATTTTAGTTTCATTCTGTCGGCAAATTTACAATTTTAATGCTCATTTGTACAATTAAATCATGATTTTCGTGTTAAATATTTGTTAAGCACTATCGGTAGAATTGTTACACAATCGATATTATGTTAACTTATGGATAATAATTGGTAAATATGATTGCTTGTGAGATAAATAATGATTAGTTTTGCATAAGAATAATCATAATCAGATATCAGATGTATACCAAATCATTAACCAGCAGACTCATATTCCTGATGGCCGCTATTTGCTGTTGCTCATGTGTCAATGAGGAATATGATCTGAATAAGGAAATTGATATGAATGTCAATGTCCTGAAAAATGTATCTCTTCCGATCGGTAGTCTTGAAAAGGTTACTTTGGGTGATATCCTTGAATTGTCTGAAGAGCAATTAATGCTTAAAGCTGACAAGAATGGAGATATTTCCCTTTTGATTACTGGAGATAATAATAAGCTCAGTCAGGAAGTTACTGTCCCTTTCCTTACTTTTGAAGATAGTTATCGCGGAGAGATCACTGAGCAATATCTAGGTGATTTTTATTTCACATATGATACTTCATATGGAGATTACATCAACCTTGATGAAATACGCATTCCACGTGCTTTCCCAGATATCCCACTTCTTATTGAGTTTGAGAAGGATGATATTCCAGACCAGATAAAAGATATCAGATATGCTGAAGTTGATGCTATCGCTACAGTAAGTCTTTCTGTAAGTATTAATTATGATGCTCCATTTACGGCTTATATCGCTTCTGGCACTGAAATGATTTTTCCTGAATGGGTTGTTTTAGGTGATGTTCAGGACAATATGAGGAAAGAAGGAAATAAGATAATTCTGACAGAAGATATAGCACTTCCTGTTTCGACTCCTAAAAATCAAATTATCGGCAGTCTTTCAATCTCGATTCCGGTTGCTGCTGTTGATGGTAGTAAACTTCCTGAAGGACAAGGTATTACATCTGATAGGAAATTTATCATGAAAGATCATATGGTTATTCGTGGTAAATCATATTTCACGTTTGACGGAAGTGTGAATGTAAGCGGTGGCATAATTTCTCCTATAGTCACAACTCTTGTCACTTTTTCAGATCTAGGCATCAACAGTGTAGAGATTCGTCTTGGAGATGATGTTGAAAAGGATCTTGTTTCCGGTCTCTCCCCTATCACTCTTGAGGATATTCCTGACATTCTTAAGAATTCAGATATAGTTCTGGATGTCAACGATATCAGGGTTGATGTTGATTTCCAGAACACATCTCCTTTTGCAGGCAATATTTCAGCGGGAATCGAAACATCCGCCGATGGCAATGCCCTTAATAATGTAACTATCGGCCCTGTACATTTTGATGCTGGATCGGTTTCAGACCCAGCACTTATGAGATGGTCATTCTCGGAAGGAAAGCTTGATGCTCCTGATGGATATGTTCTGTATACTATTGACAATATGACAGATATCATAAAGAATATCCCGGAAATAGTGGAATTCAAGGATGTGGAAGTGGAACTTGATGACGTTTTCGTGACTGTACGTCCAGGTGAGACTTATGTACTCGAACAGAGCTATTCAATATATGCTCCTCTTGCTTTCGGACCGGATTTCCATATACCTTATTCATATGAAATCACAGATCTTGATTTATCTTTCCCAGCTGCAGATCTTAAGGCTGCTATCTTGGACATGGACGTAGAAAGCTCTATTCCAATGGATTTCAATGCCAGTGCATATGCAACGGATGAAAACGGAGAGGTGATTGAGGGTCTGAAGCTTACATTGAAGGACAATGCAGTTCTGAAGGCTGGTTCGCTGACTTCACCTACTCTTTCACACCTTACATTTGTTCTGTCTAATGAAACAGGAGAAGTCGTGGTCGATAATGTGGTCATACATTTTGCCGCTAAATCTCCGGGAAGCGATCTCGCTGGCATCCCTTTGAATGAAAATCAGGGATTGTATTTCAAGAATATAGTTCTGAATCTCCCGGAAGGTATTTCTGCAGATCTTAGTGAAATGTAAATGAGGAAAAATATGAAAAAGATATTGTTTTTTGCAGCTTGTCTGTTTGCCGCTTCATCTTTTACACTCGGTGCACAGCAGAATCTCAGAACCGGATATTTCCTTGATGGATATACATATGGCTATAAATTGAATCCTGCATTTCAGGGAGAACGTGGCTTTTTCGCTATTCCTGCCCTTGGTAAAGCTTCTATAGGATTGGAGTCAAACCTGGGTCTTTCTACCCTTCTGTATCCTTCAGGCGATAAGATGGTGACATTCCTCCACCCTGATGTCTCAAACGAACAATTCCTAGGAAAGATGAAGTATGGCAATAAAGCGATGGTCAATGCCGATCTTCCGGTATTTGCTATTGGATTCCGTACAGGAAGGGCATATCATACTTTAGATCTGTCAGTCAGGGCTGATGTTGGAATGAATCTTACTAAAGATTTGTTTGCTTTCATGAAGGTCGGTTCTTCTGAAGGTCAGACTTCTTGGAATATTTCAGATTTAGGTGCCAGAGTGGAAGGCCGAATGGAGCTTGCATACGGTTATTCACGTACTATCGGAGAGAACTTAAGTATAGGAGCTCGAGTAAAGATGCTCGCAGGATTAGCTAGAGCAGATGTCTCAATGGATAAGCTTAACCTTAAACTTGCCGGTGATGAATGGGCTGCCACTGCCAAAGGAAATGCGTCGATTTCCGGACCGGTAATGATCGGAATGAATGAAGACGGTTTAATTGATCTTGATTCTTTTGAGCTCTATCCTATTGATGAACTTATTGATTATGTCAAGAAACCTTCATTGGGTTTTGCCTTAGATCTGGGAGCTTCTTATGAACTTTTCGATTTCCTTACGCTTTCCGCTTCAGTTCTGGATCTTGGTGTGATCTCATGGAAAAACGTTACATACGCATCTACTCCTCAAGCATCATGGAATTTCAAAGGATTTGAAGATCTGAACCTTTCTGATTCAGATCTTGAAGGAGAATTCAATGCAATAGCTGATGAATTCTCTCAGATGGTCAATATCAAGAAAGACAGTGAGTCAGAAAAAGCCTCCTCCCCTATTTCTGCTACAGCACATTTCGGTGTAGAAGCTAAGCTTCCTTTCTATAAGAGATTTTCAATAGGAGCACTAGCTACTCATCGTTTTGCAGGTGCATACTCTTGGACAGAGGGACGATTCTCAGTAAACTGGGCTCTTCTCAGAATTTTTGGCCTTTCAGGAAGTTATGCCATCTCTGAATTCGGCAGTTCATTCGGAGGCGCTGTCAACATTCATCTGCCAGGTATCACATTGTTTGCCGGTGTAGATTCATTCAAGCCTCTTCTTAACGTGACTCCGCAGTTCATTCCGATTGATCAGCTGAATACCAATGTCACATTGGGACTAAACATTGCCTTCGGAAAGTATAACGGACAATATCCCAAAAAAGAAAAGTAAGGATTCAACCCTTACTTTCCCGACTGTGTCATAACGGCTTTAGCCCGTTTCCAGTTGCCGAACCCGAGATCTGATTCCTTGATAATCAGGTTGACGGTTCGGTTCTGCATATCTATACCTCCCTGTGCATCGGAATTCAGCTGCAGAAGAGAGATCTGATCCGGCTGTCCTGCCACTTCTGCAAGCATCTTGATGCATGCTTCGTCATTTTCGCATTCGCTGAAGGTTATTTCAAGTTCCGGCTCCGTCAGCTGTTCGTCTTCATCGCCCACAAGCATGCATGTCTGGAATGTCTCGAAATTGATTGTCTTCGCATATTTTACCACGAATCTGCCCTTCGGCCATTCCCCCATCGGGTTTTCAACGGGAGACTCATATCCGATATAATCATCGACGGCTGCAAAGAAATAGAGCATTCCCTCGTGAGGAAGCTTCCCTTCCTTGTCGTATTTGGCGATATCCTCGCAGTTGATCTGGCATACGAAAGTCAATGGGTAATCGTATGTCTCCCCGTCTTCCGTAACCTGCATGGTCGGATACTGCATGTTTTCGGGCATGTCAGGATCGCCCCACCATTTGCTGCCGCAGAAAAGTATTCTTTCGGTCTTGTTCAATGTCAGTCTGATTGCCATATATGAGTGTCTTTAAGTGTCAGAATGTCAATGAAATGCCTAATGATAAGGCACTTGCATACGCGTTGTTCCTTCTTACCATATCATGTGATATGATTTCCTTGTCATATGTCACCTGCGGATGAGTGTATGTCATCCTTGCAGATACTATGAAATCAAGTTTTGTAGTACGGCTCAAGGATATCCTGTATCCTCCTCCGATCTTGCCGGTAAGTATCTCCTGGACGGGCATTTTCAAGCAGATTCCGCTTCCAATGTCGGCGAACGCCAGCCATCTGTCCTTCAATGTATCCTTTCCGAAATATCTTGTGAATCTTAATGAAACCGGAATCGCCTTATGGATATCTCCTATCCCTTCATAACCCAGATAAAGAGACATGTTCCAATGCCCGTTCATATTCCATCCGGCATGGACGTACATGTCTGCATTATGTACCAGACCATATTTGCTGCCCCTGTCGTCGACGCGGTATCCTTCCGGAGGAAAGAACACATACCGATATCCTGTATGAAAAGTGCCGACATAGCCCCATTCTATTCCATAAGTGAAGTCTGCATACTCTTTCTCATCTCTGTCTTGTGCTATAACAGGAATGTTAAATAAGCTGAACATCAGCAATATGACAAACAGTCTGCTCATGTTAAAACAAATACTTGATCCCGACTTCAGGCATCAGTCCATATCTCAATCCGTTAAGGAAAAGCTTCATATGAGGCATGCCTTCACGCATTGTAACATGCGCTCCAAGGACAGGAGAAAGGCTCATTGATATGGCGATGTTCCTGTCAAACCGACACTCTCCTCCTACCCTTCCCTTCAGGCCGAATACAGCTCCATAAGGGGCTCTCATGTCGGGCATATATCCAGCGATGACTCCCGGTCCTGCAAAGAATCTGATGTAATTGCCGTTTCCTGACTGTAGATCGGCAAAATACATGTTCCATGTCATGGAAGCGCTCATTCCAGGGAATGGAGCTTTCGAGTTGAAAACTTCAAATGCCTCTGCCCTCAGCTGCAGATCCATGAATGTTTCGTCGCTTAAAGGCTGTTCATAGGTAAGGGCTATACCTGCATAGCTGTATGAAGTGCCGACAGCCCTGTTCTGGGCTGAAGACTCATGCAGAAACAACACGGTCAGAATGAGAACACATGATATTTTAAAGCCGTACTCCGCCATATATCCTTGCGAATTTAGTAAAAATACACGAATTGCGGGAAATTTTCTTAACTTTGTCAAGTTGTACTAAACTTAACCATTATTTATGTCTGTTCAAATAAAGACTGTCTCCTCAAAAAAGGAGATGAAAATATTTGCCCGTTTTGCAAATAAGCTATATAAAGGAAACAAGTATTATGTGCCATCTATGCCGATGGATGACCTGAATACATTCGACAAGGAAAAGAACGGCGCATTTGATTTTTCAGAAGCTGAATTCTATCTTGCATACAAGGACGGCGAAGTAGTCGGACGAGTTGCAGCGATAATCAACCACAAGGCAAACGATTCGTGGAAGGTAAAACAGGTACGTTACGGATGGATTGACTTTATTGATGATCTGGAGGTTTCAGCTGCTCTTCTCGATGCTGTAGTGTCATTCGGAAAGGCCCGTGGAATGACCCAGATCGTCGGCCCTCTCGGATTTACCGACTTTGACCCGGAAGGAATGCTGGTTGAAGGATTCGACCGTCTCAGCACAATGGCCCTTATCTATAACCATCCTTACTATCCGGAGCATATGAAAAAGCACGGATACTACAAGGAGACAGGTTGGGTCGAGTACAGGATCACCATCCCAGAAGAGATGCCTGAAAAGCATGTCAAATATGCGGAACTGATAAAGCAGAGATATAACCTCAAGGTGCGCAAGCTCACCCGCAGACAGATAAAGAAGGAAAGATACGGTCACAAGCTGTTCCAGCTCATAAATGATACATACTGTGTGCTCTATGGTTATTCTCTTCTTTCGGAGAAACAGATTGACCAGTATGTGGACATGTATTTGAGCATTGTAGACACCAAGATGCTTACATTTGTGGAAAATGCTGAAGGTGATCTGATTGCGGCCGGAATCTCCATCCCGTCTCTTTCGGAGGCGCTCCAGAAATGCAATGGTGAAATCTTCCCGTTCGGCTGGTGGCATCTCATGAAGACCATGTTCTGGAAGAAGCCTGACACATTGGATCTTCTCCTTATCGGCATACGTCCAGACTATCAGAACAAGGGATTGAACTCGCTTGTGTTCATGGATCTTTTCGCAAATTATAAGAAGCTTGGCTTCAAGTACGCAGAGACAAATGCCAACCTTGAGACCAACGCAAAGGTACAGGCCATGTGGGTGCCGTTCGAAAAGGAACTTCACAAGCGCCGCTGGGTGTTCGGCAAGGATATTTAACATCGTGATATGACAATGAATGACGATAACATAGGAAGGAGCAGGATGCTCCCACCTCTCCCGGAAAGGATGCGGCCGCATGATCTTGATGGTTATGTCGGTCAGCGTCATCTTATCGGAGAAGGATGCATACTCAAGAATATGATTGAAAGCGGAAATCTTTCATCATTCATTCTCTGGGGGCCTCCTGGTGTGGGCAAGACTACCCTTTCGCGTATTGTCGCCAAGTCTCTGGGCCGTGAATTCTTTACACTTTCAGCTGTAAGTGCAGGCGTCAAGGATGTTAGAGACGTGATTGAGAAGGCACGTTCCAATTCATTGTTTTCCAATGGATTGTCTCCGATACTATTTATTGATGAAATCCATCGTTTCAACAAGTCCCAGCAGGATGCTCTGTTAGGGGCAGTAGAAGACGGAACCATTGTGCTCATAGGTGCGACAACTGAAAATCCATCCTTTGAAGTCATCACTCCGCTTCTTTCACGCTGTCAGGTCTTCGTTCTGAAATCCCTTGAAAAGGCCGATCTTCAGCAGCTTCTTGACTGTGCGTTGAAGAACGATGAGGTTCTCAAATACAGGGACATCAAGGTCAATGAGACTGATGCATTGTTCAGGTATGCAGCCGGAGATGCCCGCAAGCTTCTGAACATCCTTGAGATTGTTGTCGGCTCATTTACCGGAGGCAAGCCTGTCGTCATTGACAATAAGGTGGTGACTTCATGTCTTCAGGAAAATACTGCCATTTATGACAAGGGCGGCGAGATGCATTATGATGTAATTTCAGCCTTCATAAAGAGCGTGAGAGGCTCTGATCCTAATGCTGCCGTGTATTATCTCGCAAGAATGCTTGATGGCGGTGAAGACCCTCTTTTCATTGCACGCAGGCTTTGCATTCTTGCTGCGGAAGATGTCGGTCTGGCAAATCCGAATGCACTTCTTCTTGCGAACTCAACTTTCCAGATAGTCCATACCATAGGTATGCCGGAGGCACGGATTCCGCTTGCTGAATGTACGATCTATCTTGCCTCTTCAGCAAAGAGCAACTCTGCATACATGGCTATAAATGAAGCTCTTGCGGTGGCAAAGGATACGCAGATGGCCGCTGTCCCTCTATATTTAAGAAATGCTCCAACGAAGCTTATGGAAGAGCTCGGATATGCAGACGGATACAAGTATGCCCATGATTATCCAGGCCATTTCGCAGACCTTGAATTCATGCCGAAGGAGCTTGTCGGACACAAGTTCTATGAACCTGCCGAGAACAAGCAGGAGGATGGCTTGAGGACCCGTCTTGAGAATCTCTGGCCGAAATATTACGGTAAATAGATTTAGAAAGGATAACCCACTCCGAAATGCAGGGCGAAATTGTCTCTCTGCAGCCATTGCCCCGGGTTGACCCATTTCTGCAGACGTGACGGATCGTGGATCTTCATACCCATATCGACACGCAGAAGGAGGAATCCGAAGTTAAGTCTGACTCCTACTCCCCAGTTTGCCGCGATGCTTTCAGCAAAATCGTTCCATCTGAATACTGCGGGGTCGTCAGCAGGAGTGTCCTCATGCTTGAGTGTCCATACGTTACCTGCGTCGACAAACACGGCTCCGTCGATCTTCCATGCTATATCGAAGCGGTATTCGATGTTCGCCTCGAGCTTCATGTCACCTGTCTGGTTCGGAATGACGAATGTCGTGTCTCTTGGAGATGTTCCCGGTCCTACCGTTCTGGCCTGCCATCCCCTGAGGCTATTGGCTCCACCACCATAAAAGTGCTTCTCGAAAGGAAGCGCTGTTGAATTGCCATATGCGTAACCGGCTCCTGCAAGGAACCTCGTCGCGAGAGACTGTCCGTTCTTTCTTCCCCATACCCATGTGCGTCCGAGCGTAAGCTCACTTCTTACATACTGCGAATAAGGGGTGTTCCATATCATTCCGGATCCGTTCTCGTCTTTGGCCATAAGAGGCTTGAATGCGCTGAGGAGATTACCGGCTATGTCAAACTGGAGTCTGCTGTAGAAATATGTCTCATCAGGAATGCTTGAAGCGTTTGTGGTATAATACAATGTAGAACCCAGACCAAGGTCAAAGTGGTTCTGATATGCATTCCTGAGGAACGGATCGTTTGCAAGAGTCTTATAGAAATTCTCGTCAAGGTCGAAGAGGCGTACTATATTGAGCTGTACAGGATAAACCTGATAGAACAGCCTGTTGAGATAGCTGCCGTTATATCCGTAAGATGTTGATATTATGTTTCTTGTGTACTCCGGACGGTTCTGGTAATTGTATGAGACATTCACATCCGTTCTCGGAATGGCGCCGCTGAAGTAGCGGTATGGAAGCGGGAAGAACTTTGGAAAGCTCAATCCTGCCGAGACTCCGAATTCGTTCGATCTGATGTCATCATTGAACTTGAACTGGAAGTTGCCCATGAAGCTGAGGTTCAGCCATTCTCCACCTCTGAATATGTTCTTGTGGTAGTACGAAAGCTGTGGCGAGACTCCGAGCAGACCGGAAGAGTTGGTGGATGCTTCAAGATTGACCTTGAATCCCTGTAGCTTCGACTGCGCAAGCGAGATCGAACAGTCGACCAGATTTGTGTCGGACTGCGTCATGCCTACATTCACGCTGCTGAATACCCTGATTGCGGAAAGTCTTGAATATGTGTCGTTGACAACATCCGCACTATATGGCGTACCGGGCTTGACCGTATTGAGGTCACGCAGAATCTTCTCCTTGATGTTCAGGGATTTAGGGTATGAGATGGTGACATCTTCAATGTAGAATTTCCTTATAGGCTTGGCATCCTTCGGGCTGGCATTACGGGTGTATTCGCGTATGCTCATGTTAAGGATTGCAGAACCCGGTTCAGTCAAAGTGTCCGCCTCGAAGAAGAAATGGTTCTTGTTGAAGCTGAAGAAACCCTGATTGCGCATTGCGGATGCCGATCTCTCGGTCTCCTTTTCCAATGCTTCCTCGGAAAGGAAATCCCCTTCCCTGATGGTGACTGCAGAACTGTCTGCAAGAAAAGCCTGCCTGAATTCCCCTCTTTCCGGAAGGGTCAGCTCAATCCTGCTGATCGGATACCTCTTGCCTAATGTGACCTTGTATGTCACGTCCACCCTTCTCTTGTTCAGCTTGATCTGGCTCTCTGCCTTGGAACCGTAGTAACCGAGATACTCGAGATGGTTCACGATGTCCTCTATCGACTCATCGACCATTGAAGCGTCATAGACGACAGGAGCTACACCGATCTTCTGTACGAGCTTGTCCCATGCCTTGCCTTTGCCGTTGGTCCAGTTGTACACGGCAAGGAACGGGGTCCATCCGCTGCTTTTCTGCTTGAGGTACGGAGACAGGACGTTGGGGTTGAATTCCTTGTCATTGGTCACCTCGATCTTATTGCGTCGGAGACGGTATTCTCCGTCATGAAGTACACGTGTTGTGCTGCATGACGAAAGAGCCGCGATCAAGGCGATCAGCAATATGACAGGGAAAAGTCTTTTCATACCTATAAAATGCAAATTTATCTCAATATCATCGTTTCTCAAAATTTTGGCCAAAAATTATTGGTATGTCCGCTCATTATTTACTGTTTACCGGTTTCAGTGATATCTGAAAATTTGCTATATTTGTATTTTGCGAAAATTTCATGTTATGGCATCTATATCAAACAATGAGATAAAGAGGGTAAAGTCCCTGCAGCAGAAGAAGTTCAGAGATGAGGCCGGACTCTTTGTGGTCGAAGGGGAAAAGATGGTTGATGAGGCCCGCAAGTCCCGTTTTGCCGTTGAAGCGGTATATCACAGGGATGAGATCGGTGAAGAGGCTATGAAAAGAATATCATCGCTGGCTTCCCCATCTCCTGTCCTGGCTGTTGTCAGAAAGCCGGAGGACATCTATGTGGATGATCCTGCATCATTGTCAGAGCTATTTGCTTCCGGAGGCCTTTTCCTTGCTCTCGATACGATCCGCGACCCGGGTAATCTCGGCACTATCCTCAGGATAGCCGACTGGTTCGGTATAGATGCTGTGTTTGCAGCCAAGGATACCGTGGATGTTTTCAACCCCAAGGTAGTGCAGTCGACCATGGGTGCGATATTTCGTGTAAAGATGCACTATGTGGATCTTCCGTCCCTGACAAGGCAGGTGCTTGCGGCAGGAGGAAAAGTCTATGGAACATTCCTTGACGGCAGAAACATGTATTCCCAGCCGCTGGAGACTGGCAAGGACAAGCCTGCCGTAATCGTCATAGGAAATGAGTCAGAAGGCATTTCAGACGCAATGGCAGCCCTCGTTTCCGACAGATTGTACATCCCTCCTTATCCTGCGGATGACCCGGGTTCGGAGTCATTGAACGCAGCGGTAGCAACAGCTGTGACTGTTGCAGAATTCAGAAGAAGAACATATTGATCCCCGACATATGAACACACTTGAGCCAAAGCTTCTTAAGGAGCTCATCAATGCAGATTATGATTCGCTCATGGGTTTCCGTGTAAGAAGGATACTCATGATATGCAGCAACTATGACGCTTTCATCCTCGAAGAGGACGGACAGATCGAGACCCGGATCTATAAGGAATACATCGACCTGAACCTGAGCACCCCGCCTAAATTCCTGTGGGTGCAGACATCCGCCGAGGCTCGCGAGATGCTTCAGACAACTGTCGGTATCGATATGATCATCTGCATGTACAATGCAGGAGACAATGATGTCTTCACTCTTGCTTCCGAACTCAAGAAGGATGGCCGAAGTCTTCCTTTCGTATTGCTTACCCATTTCTCGAAGGAAGTGTACAGGAGGCTTGCCGCACTCGACACTTCGGCTGTAGACTATATGTTCAGCTGGCATGGTAACGCAGACCTTATCGTGGCCATAATCAAGCTGTTCGAGGATCTCAAGAATGCTGAAAACGATATCCTGCGGGTCGGTGTGCAGAGCATCCTGCTCGTCGAGGACTCCGTAAGATACTATTCGACATATCTTCCCGAGCTGTACCGCATGGTCCTGAGGCAGAGTGCTGAATTCCTGAAGGAAACCCTGAACGAGCAGCAGAGGAAACATATGAAGAGGTCGCGTCCGAAGATTCTTCTTGCGACGAATCTCGATGATGCGATGTACATGTATGAGAAATATAAGTCCAATCTTCTCGGTGTCATTTCTGATGTGGGATTCTGTGCTCATCGAGGCGAGTCACCTGAAATGGAGAAGCTTGATGCGGGACTTGACCTTGTACGTCATATCAAGGCAGACGATCCGATGATGCCGGTGCTGCTTCAGTCTTCGCAGGAATCCATAGCCGAAGTCGCAGAGGAAATGGGAGTCGGTTTCTTGAGGAAGTATTCAAAGACGCTGATGATCCAGCTCTACGACTACATCAAGGAAGAGTTCGCATTCGGTGATTTTGTCTTCAGGGATGCAAACCGTATCGAATATGGCAGGGCGGCTAATCTTAAAGAGCTTGAGCTGCTCATGAGGGATATTCCTGACGAGATACTTCTTGCGAACACATCAAAGAATATGCTTTCGAAATGGTTCATGGCCCGAGGCCTCTTCACTCTCGGCGTCAAGTTCAAGAAAGTGCTTGAGAGCCAGTTCTCCAACACGGCTGAACTCAAAGCGTATATTTCCCAGCAGATACATGATTATCATGCACTTACAGGACGAGGAGTCATTGCTCATTTCGACGCGGAGAGTTACGGAAGACATATTTGGTTCTCTCGCATGGGAGACGGATCCCTCGGAGGAAAGGCCCGCGGACTGGCATTCCTTAACAGCCTGGTATACAAGCATCACCTTGCAGACAAATACGAGAATGTCAAGATCTCAATCCCGCGTACTGTCGTGATCGCTACTGATTATTTCGATCAGTTCATCATAGAGAATGACCTTCAGTATGTCATAGACTCGGATATTTCTGATGATGAGATCCTCTCGGAGTTTGTTTCATCGCGTCTGCCGGAACCATTGGTGGAAGAGCTCAGGGCCTTCCTCGAGACAACCCGCTCCCCTCTTGCCGTACGATCAAGTTCGAAACTTGAGGACAGCAGCTATCAGCCTTTTGCGGGCGTTTATTCGACTTATATGATTCCGCTTGCAGAGAACAGGGACCAGATGCTCCGAATGCTCGGAAAGGCCATAAAGAGCGTCTATGCATCAGTATTCTACAGCGGCAGCAGGACATATATCCAGACTACAGGCAACCTCCTGAGCGAGGAGAAGATGGCCGTTGTCGTGCAGAGCATATGCGGCTCCGAGCATGAAGGACTTTACTATCCGATGCTTTCTGGTGTTGCCCGTTCTGTCAATTTCTACCCTATCGGCAATGAGAAGCCGGAAGACGGTATCGTAGACCTTGCATTCGGTCTTGGAAAGACAGTTGTTGACGGGGGCAACTCATTGAGATTCAGCCCGAAATTCCCGAAGAAGATTCTCCAGCTTTCGGAACCGAAACTTGCCTTGAGGGATACGCAGAAGATGATGTACGCCCTTGACTTGAGACCGGGAGCATTCAAGATATCGAAGAATGAAGGTGTCAATCTGGCTCATATGCAGATTGCGGATGTGCTTCCTCAATATACCTATCCGGAGATGGTCGCATCTACATTCAGCCTTGAGAACAACAGGATGGTACCGGGCATCACGGCACGTGGCCCTCGTGTCATCTCATTCGACGCTCTCCTCAAATACGGCCGCTACCCTCTTGCGCAGATCATCAAGGATCTTCTTGAGATATGCAGGAATGAACTCATGTGCGATATCGAGATGGAATTCGCTGCGGACCTGCAGCAGAAGGACGGATGCACGAGAATGAACATGAAGCTCCTGCAGGTAAGGCCGGTGGGAGAATACAGTTCCGACTCAAGCTTCTCGATCGACAAGATCTGTGAGGAAATGTCGCATGTACTTGTAAGGTCTTCAAAGGCACTAGGATCAGGCAGATCGGAAGGCATTACTCATATCATCCATGTCCCTTCTGACATCTTCGACAGCGCGAAGACCAAGGAGATGGCGCAGGAGATTGCCGAATTCAACAATATAGTCAAGAATGAGGGTGGATCATATCTTCTCATCGGACCGGGAAGATGGGGATCATCTGATCCATGGCTTGGAATCCCTGTCATGTGGAGCGAGATTTCTGAAGCAAGGATGATAGTTGAAAGCGCGATTCCGGGCTATCAGATCGAGCCTAGCCAGGGAACCCATTTCTTCCAGAACATCACTTCATTGGGAGTCGGATACCTTACCATCGATACCGTACGCAAGGACGGTTTCATCGACGAAGACGCCATTGCCGGCCTTGAATGCGTGTCGAAAGGCAGCTATACAAGGCTTTACAAGGCACCGGAAGGAATGGAAGGATATATAGACCGCTCCTCAAACGAAGCGGTCATAGGCTACGGATTTTAAATCAGATTGACGATAACTCCGTCCATCGGAGGCACGGTCACTTCGATTGTCTTGCCTGGATGCAGGTCTTCCGTTACAGGAATTCTCATCCAGTCAAAGGCATGCTCCGGAATGACCAGTTTTATCTTTGCCTCGTATTGCGAGAAATTCGCTGCAATCAGCAAAGTGTGCTCGTCATAATCACGCAGGAATGCAAAATGCCTGTTCTTGTCAAATCCGTCAGACGACATGTTGCAGTAGCAGAGATCATATGTCGCGCCTTTGCGTACGGCCTCGTCGGCTGCAGCAGTCCTGATGGCTTCGGCGAATCTGCAGAAGAGTTCAGCCTCTCCCCTTTCGAGTCCTGCCTCGGTGATCCTGTCGGCATCCAATGTCGTGTAGGCTCCTGATGAAATGAGCTTACGGAGTCTGCGTATAGATGCGACGCTCCACCAGTCAAAGATGGTTGTACGTCCGTCTCTGCCGCTGAATCCTTCATGGTCCATGCCCTTCTCGCCTACTTCCTCGCCGAAATAGATCATGAACGGAGCTGTGTTAAGGAACAGCGAGACATACAGCGGAGCCATTGTCTTCATTGCATCTCTTCCGAAGAATTCCGATGCGAAGCGCTGCTCGTCATGATTCTCGAGGAAATTCAGCATGTACGGCTGGATGTCGCCGAGGAACTGCCAGTTCCTTGTGATTCCTGATGTCGACTGCCAGAGCTCAACAGGCATTCCGTTGTCATTCACGCTCTTGTCGACGATTGTCTTCAATGTGTCATACAGGCCTGACTTGTCATAGAGGAAATCAAATCCGACCGACCTGATGTATTCGTTGTATTCTTCCTTTTTATATACCTCGGCAATGAATATGACTGACGGATGGGCGGCCTTTGCCTTGGCAATCATCCATTTCATGAATGACTTCGGCACAAGCTCCACCATGTCACATCTGAATCCATCGACGCCTTTTGATGCCCAGAAATCAATGATGTCGTACATCTTGTCCCATGTCGGAGTATGATCGTCGCCATAATTGATCTTCACGGTCTCATACCAGTCGTTCACGCCTGGATTGGCGTTATAGCAGTTGTTTCCTGTAGCCATGGCCGGGAACTCCTCGTATGGTTCATATCCGGCTGGGACCGGAGAAGGCAGGATCAGACGCTGTCCGGGATAATAGAAGAAATCGTTTTCAGGTCTCCAATGAACGCTCTTGTCATCGTCCGCACCGAGCACAGGATGGCCCTCTGATGGATTTACCTTTCCGTAATCGCGGGACACATGGTTCGGCACGAAGTCCATGATCACCTTAAGACCTGCGTCATGGCTTCTTTTTATAAGTGCCTCGAATTCCTCCATCCTTTTGTCAGGGTCATCCGCGAGGTATGCATTCACGTCATAATAATCGCATATCGCATAAGGAGAACCGGCGTTTCCTTTCACGAACTGCGGATGGGAAGGAGTGCATCCTGCCTCGGAAGTCTGCGTAGAATGACGAAGGATACCGGTAAACCATACATGGCTGCATCCGAGCCACTTAAGGTACTCGAGCGTCGCTGTATCTATATCCGAAAATTTTCCTGTTCCGTTTTCCGATAAGGTTCCTCCCTTTACCGGAGATTCATTGTCGTTGCCCCAAAGACGTGGGAGCATCTGGTATATGATTGGTTTCTGCATGTTATTGTTGTTTGCGCCGCAAAGGTAGCACAAAATGAGTGCCCCACAAAAAGAAATTCATCCATTTGCAGATGCGATTCATTCCTTTTGTATATTTGCAGACATGAAGAGGATAATGACATACATTCTGCTGATTGCGGTCATGACATGCTGCTCGACAGGCAGGACAGCAAAAATCGAGAAGACCATAGCTGAAGGAGACTCGCTTTTTGCCGCGAAGCGCTATACTGAAGCCATGATAGAATACTCCGAGGCTGAAAGGCTGGCCTCGGCAAATGATGACCATTTCGCCCTTGGAAGAATCTACAGGGCCATGGCCCATATCAGCAATGCGACATATGGATATGCCGATGAAATCGGTTATCTCCGCCTTGCGTCCGATGAATTCGGCAAAGCCGGGAAACCATACAACGGCACATATGTGGAGTTTGAAAAGGGACTGGCATATTATAATTCCCAGGACTATGCTTCCGCAGAAAAGGTGTATCGAGATGTACTATATAAGGCTCATGAGTCTGCAGACACGCTTCTTGAGGCACAATGCCTTTCTGCCTATGCCGCACTCTCCCTTGAAGTGAACCGTCCGGATCCGTCGCTGGCGATTGATATGCTATCGAGGGTGGCAAATGAGCTGAAATGTCCGCTGACAAGTGCAGACCGAGGAATGCTCGCATATGCATATTCACTTGCCGGCATGCATGAAGAGGCGGATGAGTGGGTCAGGAAAGCATTGCAGACTGCTTCGACTCCGGCTGAAACAGCGCAGGCAAGATTCAGGGAATATCAGGTAAGAAGCCGTTCCGGTGCTGATGCCGAGGCACTGGATGCATTGGAAGATGTCATGGATTACAGCAATTCCGTAGAGATGGCGTCGCTCAGGAAGTCTGTCGTGACATCACGCCAGGATTATCTTGACAAGCAGCATGAATTGACCAGAAGCAGATTGAGTACAGCCAGACTGATGACAGCATTCATAGTCCTTGCCTTTCTTGCGGTTACATTTGCCTTGACAGGTTATCTGAGATATAGGAAACTGGAATCAGAGAAGCTTCTGGCGGAGGAAAAATCCGAGACGGAGAAATATATGACCATTGCCGAGGAACTTCAGGTCAAGCTTAAATCAGCAACCAAAAGACTTCCGTCCGAGAAACATACTGCCATTGCAAAATATGACCTTCTGGAAAGACTCTGCGAGCAGTATTATATATATGAAGGTACAGATAATCTTCAGGGCAGGATCCTCAAGGAAGTGAAGTCGGTTATTGATGGCCTGCGGGTCGATCCGAAGGCTTTGAAAGGACTGGAGATGATGCTCGACCGTAACTGCAACAGTATCGTTGCGAGGCTTCGTGAGCAGATGCCAAAGCTCAAGCCGGATGATGTGAAACTGTTCATCTTCGCTGCTTCCGGGTTCTCCAGCACAACGATTTCAACAATACTGGAGAAGGACAAGGGAGTCGTATACAACAGGATATGGAGACTGAAGGGCAAGATTTCCTCTTCTGAAGCCCCTGATAAGGATGATTTTCTCGAAGCTGTAAATGCTTGATTTTCAATAGGTTGAAAAAGTGGAGAGATTTTGAGACGAGTCACCTTGGTAATTGATTGATAATCAAAGGATTAACCTGCCTTACGGAGAGATTTTACAGGCCCGAAAATTCGTTTTCGGGCTTTTTCTTGTCTTACCTTTGCACCAGGACATTACAAGTCAAACCCCTTAAAATCTTTAGTCATGGTAAACAAGAAAACTGAAAAAGCGAATCTTGAGAACAAGAAGCTTCTCTTTGTAGAGATCGGTCTCATCGCTGCGTTGTCGATCGTGTATTTCGGATTTGAATTCAGCAGCGCTGAAACAAAGACTTCAATCCTGGAAATGGATCAGATGGAGATTCCGGATGAAATCATCATCCCGGCTACCTTCGAGACTCCTCCCCCACCTCCACCTGCAATGCCGAAGATAGAATTGTCAGACATCATAGATATCGTTGATGACGACATCGAAGTGGAGGACAACCTGTTTCAGAAACTGGAAGATAATCCTGATATGGGAGTAGAGATCATGGATTATTATGAAGTAGTTGAAGATGTGGTCGAGGAAACGCCGATCCCTTTCATGATGGTAGAGCAGAAACCTAAATTCAACGGTGGCGATGCCAATGATTTCAGCCGCTGGGTCAATCAAAGGCTCAATTATCCTGCGATCTGCGTGGAGAACGGGGTACAGGGACGTGTCACACTCTCCTTCACAGTGCAGAAAGACGGTTCGGTAAGCAATGTGAAAGTAATGAGAGGAGTCGATAAAGCCCTCGATGACGAGGCTGTACGCGTAGTAAGCAGCTCACCTAAATGGGAGCCCGGCAGGCAGAGGGACAGAGCTGTACCGGTTACCTACACCTTCCCAGTGATATTCCAGCTCCGATAGAGTTGTGGACATTTTATCATAAAGTATGGAAATTTGATTAATGGCGTTCCTGATGTGGTTTTTAAAGGTTATATTTGTAGATATTTAATATATCTGCAATGAACCATAAAGGAAAACATATACTCTCGATTCTGATTGCCTTTGCCGCTGTCCAGACTGGACTTTCTGCCCAACAGATATCCTCAAGCTGGAACCCGGACAAAGGCACTCATTATGTAAATCCGGTATTGAATGCTGACTATTCGGATCCGGATGTCTGCCGAGTCGGAGATGACTTCTATATGACGTCATCTTCTTTCGCATGTTTTCCAGGACTTCAGATTCTCCATTCGACCGACCTTGTCAATTGGGAAATCATTGGTGCTGCATTGACGGATTATCCTGGCCCGGACTGGTCGGATGAGAGACAATGGGAGACTCTCGGACAAAGGCTCGACACTCAGTCCGATCCTCCTCCAGGCCCGCAGGAATGGCGCACAGTCCCCCAGCATGGAAATGGTGTGTGGGCTCCGGCAATCCGATATCATGACGGTGAATTCTATATCTACTGCGGCGATCCTGACAGGGGCGTCTTCATGGTCAAGACCTCTGACCCTCGCGGCAAATGGGATGATCCGGTATGGGTCGTGAAGGCGAAAGGATATATAGATCCATGTCCATTATGGGATGAGGATGGGAAGGCATATCTATCCCATGGTTGCGCTGGCAGCCGCGCCGGTCACAAGAGCGTGCTGTTTGTGGCTCCGATGTCTCCGGACGGTACCAGACTGCTGGGCGCAAGCCGTATCGTATATGACGGACATGAGACCCAGCCGACCATCGAAGGCACAAAGTTCTACAAATACAACGGCGACTATTACATATTCTCACCTGCCGGAGGAGTCCCTACCGGATGGCAGGTCGTATTGAGGTCGAAAAGCCCATGGGGACCATATGAGGAGCGCGTGGTAATGGCACAGGGTGCTTCTGAAACAAACGGTCCACATCAGGGAGCATGGATCGACACTCCTTCAGGAGAACATTGGTTCATGCATTTTCAGGATAAGGATGCATATGGACGTGTCGTGCATCTTCAGCCGATGGAGTGGGCAGCAGACGGATGGCCTGTGATCGGCGTAGATAAGGATGGCGACGGTGTCGGTGAACCGGTATCAAGATATCGCAAGCCTGCTCTTAAGAATTCCGGTACATTCCAGCCTGCAGAAAGCGACGGTTTCGACAATGTCGACCTTGGTCTGCAATGGCAATGGCATGGAATCCCTTCGCCATACTGGTATTTCCTTGATGTCCGCAACAGCGCCTTGAGGCTTTATTCCGTAGATCAGGCTGAAGGATGGCGCAATCTCGGTGACTCACCGAATCTTCTCCTTCAGAAGACTCCAGCAGACATGTTCACGGTTACAGCCAAGCTCCGTTTCATTCCTAATCCGCAATTGAAGGAGAAAGGGGAATCATGCGG
>RHMF01000329.1_pt1 | contig 19807 bp, 32 predicted proteins | sample 5365151 | NCBI WGS metagenome assembly RHMF01 (sample SAMN10266501, study PRJNA497801) | feces metagenome | isolation source: feces | host: Bos taurus | place: China: Prairie of Fairy Mountain | collected 2017-08-14 | reverse complement strand
GCTAAGCTGGAAACAGGAAATTATAAGTCTTACCAATGTCGAGTAAATAATAATCTTTTTGGACTTTATAATAGTGCTAAAGGAGAATATTATAAGTTTAACCATTGGTCAGAAAGTGTAGAAGCTTATAAGAAATGGATACAATATAAATATACAGATGGAGATTATTATACATGGCTTCAAAATATTGGGTATGCAGAAGATTCAGATTATATTTATAAACTTAAAGTTATTAAAAATAATTTTATAGATAATGAATTAACTTAAATAAATATTATGAGAAAATTGATTTTATTGTTTATGAGTGCCCTTATTTGTATAGGGGCCTCAGCAATGTTAACTTTAAAGATTACAGTAGGCGATACTGCACTACTTTTTAAAGTAACACAAAAAGAATTAGTAGATGATTCTGTTTATTTGTATGGAACAAATAAATATAATATTAAAAAGATTAAAGTAGATAACGATACAATAACCTTATTTATAAATAATAAAACTATTAAATATGGTTATAATAATCCTGATTTACAAAATGTATTGAAGGAAAGCGTTCTTTATTAATGGAAATGGTGAGGTTCGAATCCTCAGAACGCACAAATATAAAGTACTTAGTTTTTACTAAGTACTTTTTTATGCTCCTATTAAAACAACTTGCTTTTGAAATTTTAGAGAATTGCTTTCTCGTAGTGTGAAGTATAGTATCACTAGCTTAAAAATTTCTGACTGACAGTCAATACGACTGTAATTTTCCCAGATTAACATGAATCTCCAACTGGGTGGAGTAAAAGTATGGCCGAAGTATTTAAGAAAGGCATTTACACAATTATGAAATTTCACCAAAAGGTTAAGAACTTTAAAAGAGTTGAAAAGATTTCTTTTGGTAAGAGTCATTACAAATTATTTATTGATAAAAATGACTCTGTGTATGACATTAAAGAATGTCAAGTATTATCTTGGAAGACTATCGAAAAAGGTCGTAAAAAGATTAATGTTCCAGATCAAGTAATAGAATCTAGAGATTTATATTTATTTAATAAAGTTAAGGGACGTCCTTCTAAATTAGCTATTAATAAAATTTTATCTATTTTAGAATTTGAATTTAATAATTAATTAAACATTTTTAATCTAATTTTATTGCAAAAATATTTTGGGTAGTTAATCTACCCAAAATATTTTAACAAATATTAACTAGGATATTCAAAGTATCTAAAGTAATATTGTATATAAGTTAGGGCAGTATCCCCTCAATCTTATACATTGTAGAAAGGGTAATCGGTTGCATGTCGGTTCAATCCCGACCTGCCCTACTAAAATATATTAAAATCGCATAAAATTAAATTAGAATTATTATACTACTCTGGTTCGTGAGAATAGGAGTAGTTCATTACAAGGTAGCTTAAGTAGTTAAAGCGCGCACACACTAAGGAATGGTGGCGAACGATAGTAGTGCAAATCTACTCCTTGTAGCAAACTATATTTAATATATAGATTTAATCATATCAATTTGCCTCTCTGATTTAAGGAGAGGTTTTTATCGCAGAGTGGAGAAGAAGTTAACTCGTGTGGCTCATAACCACAAGAACGATGGTGCAAATCCATCCTCTGCAACTATATTTGGGAATGTGGCGAAATGGAATACGCTGTAGACTTCGAAAAAATTAAATTTTAGCATTATTCTTATCTTTAAAATAAGATAAAACGGTATTGAGTGCCTAAAAGGAAACTTTTAGAGTAGAAGTTGGCTAATTCGGGGAAGGTATGGGCCGTATAAATCATAATAATCCCGAGCTAAGTTGAAAATTTATTTTCATAAATGTGTAGAGACTATATACCAACTACCTAAGTTAATATTATTTAATATGGTAAAGAGATAGTCCGAGGTAGAAGCTAAAACTACTGAGAAAATCTACTGAACAGTAATGTTCTTAGGGGTTCGAGTCCCCTCATTCCTACTAAATTATATATTAAGCTAAGCAAAGATCGCAACTTTGTTATGGGGAGTTGTACTATTCTCCCTGCTTAATGTAATTATTAACAATAGTACATAAAAATAGTAAAAATTATGGGATATATTTATTGTATTACAAATCTTATTAACAATAAAAGATATGTTGGTAAGACAACTTCTTCTATAGAAGAAAGATGGAAAAAACATTGTAAAGATTCTTAGAAGGAAAGATGTGAAAAAAGACCTTTATATAATGCTTTTAAAAAATACGGCATAGAAAATTTTAAAATTGAAGAATTAGAATGTTTAGATTGTGATGATCTTTTATCTAAAAGAGAAATTTATTGGATAAATGAATTACAAACATACGGTTCTAAAGGATATAATGCTACTAAGGGAGGAGATGGTTCAATATTATATGATTATAATGAAATAATTGAATTATATAATATTGGATACACTTGTAAAAAAGTAGCAGAAAAAGTAGGATGCTATGAACAAACTGTAAGAAAAGTATTAAAAGCTCATGGTATTAAAATAAGAGGAGGTTCAACTAAAAGAATCGATCAATTTGATTTAGCAGGTAATTATATATAGCATTTTTGGGGTTGTGTGGAAGCCGCTCAATGGTTGGTGGATAATGGATTTGCAAAATCAATACAATGCAGAAGACATATTACTGAATGCTGTAATGATAAAATAAATCAAGCTTATGGTTATAAATGGAAATATGCAATTTTACCTGATTAAATTTAAAGAATTAAAAGAATTTTTATTAAATTTTAATTAAAAATAAATTATGAATAATGTTTATTTTGCTGAAACTGGTCTTACTAGTAGTTCAGCTACATTTTATGCAAATATTGCAAAGGAGTTACAACAAGCAGCTACTGAAAGATTGAATAATGTAAAGTTTTTTGATACTTCAGTAGCTGTTATTGGCTCTAGTGATAAACAAGTAATGTCTGTAGGTAATAAAGATTTGGGATTTATAGAATTAAGTCTACAAGAACTTGCAGAAGCTAATGCATTTTGTGCTTGGGTTAGAGAGGCTATTAAGGAAAAAGAAGCTCAGCAATATGCTATTGACGGTATTAATATCAATACTTGGGCTATGGATAATAATATTGAAGTTCCTGTAATTGGAGAAAATCCTAATGATTATCATACATTTACAGAACAAGATGTTATTAATTCTTGGGATGCTAATAAAAGAAATAAATATCTAAAGTTAGAAGCATTTGCTGCTACTTATGGTAAATATATTCATCCTGAAGGTGCTTATAGTAAAGCTCGTAAAAATGCTCATAATGCTTGGAATAATCCTATTACTAAGGAAGGTACTGGTAGAGATATGATTCTTTATTATAAGAATCCTTCAGTACCTATTGAACAGGTTGATGAAATGTTCTTTAAATTGCAAGATGCATATCGTGCATATGAAAAAGAATTAAATCAAATGAAAGCAGAAATTAAAAATTCTGTTAATGAACTTACTAGACAAGCTAATGCTGAATATCAGAAACAGCTTGATGATTATAATGCTCAAAGAAAAGAATATAATGTTAAATGGGCAGAATTAAGAACCCAGTTTAACACTTGGAAAACAAATGAATTAGAACGTATTTCCAAGTATAAGATTATCATTCCTGATAGCCTTAAATCTATATTTAAAATTCTTCAGAGTATTGGCAACACCTCTAAGTAATTCGTGTAATTAGTAAGAGGTTGATGGGAATATTAACACCTTAAGAATTAAAATCATGAATATTAAAAAATTTACTGGCAGATTCTACGAAAATTAAACTGAATTTAGTCTTAATCTTTGTCTTTGCTTGTAGAATCTGGTCTTTGTCTTTATCTTTGATTTTGTCTATACGTTAATATTCCCATCTTTTATGTATGTCGGTTCCTAAGTAACCCTTAAACTTAGTGACTATTATCCCAAATTCTCAAAAAGACGAATAGGGAGATTGGCGGATTCTAAAACCGTACGAACCAAATGGTGATAGGAGTGGTGAAAGTATTTTTGACATACAGATACTAGATCCACTCCTTTATTTATTTTATTTATTATGACAAGAATTAAAAGCATTAAAGACTGTAATTGTGATGATATACCATCACTTGATGAACAGTATGAAAGCATTATGGATAATTTTGATTTTCTTCATGTGCAACAAATGATGAGTTGGGAAAAAGCTCGAGTAAACTATGATGAAGATTATAATCATCATGTGAGTTATAATCAATGGAAAATGATGATAGGTAAAGAATTTAAAGTTCCTACTGTCAAAGAATTACGTGATCTTGCTTCTAAACAATTAAAATCTGCTATAGATTTTGCTAAAAGAAATCCTAGAAATAAGTTTTATATGACTGGTTCAGGACCTTTTAAAACAGTTTGTAGATATGGTATTTTAGAACTTACCTGTGATTTTGAAAGCTGGAGTTGTGATTGAATTTAGATCTAAATATCTTATGATATTTATATGTTAGATGAATAATAATTTTAAAAAATATAAATATCATGGATGAAATTTGGATGGATATAATGGGTTATGAAGGGCTATATCAAATAAGTAATTTAGGTAAAATTAAAAGTTTAGATAGAATTATTAATACCAAAATAGGATTAAGAAAAATTAAAGGTAAATTAATGACTCCTACTAGAGATGGTAAAAAATGTAAAGACGGTAGTTATTATTTAAAAATAAGACTTAGTGATAGTAATAATAATGTAAAATCTCATAAAATACATAGATTAGTTGCTTTACATTTTTGTAAAAATCCAAATCCTGAATTATATTTAGAAGTAAACCATATAGATGAGAATAAACATAATAATATATATTCTAATTTAGAATGGTGTAACAGAAAAATAAATAACCATCATAGCCAAATAACTGAAAAATTAAATGAATCTAAAAAGAAAGCAATATTACAATATTCTTTAGATGGAGATTTTATTACAGAACATTCTGGGATAAGAGAAGCAGCAAGGTCTGTTGGGTTAAAAACTCACAGATGAATTAATGCTTGTTGTAAAGGAAAAGTTAAACAAGCTGGAGGGTATGTCTGGAAATATAAAGAATGAATATCAAATTTTTGTAGACGGAGCTTATAGTAGTCTTAGAAATCAAGGTGGAGTAGGAATTGTATTTATTAAAAATGGAGAAAAAGTTTTTGAATATAGTAGACCAATTATTAATACTACTAATAATAGGTGTGAATTATATGCTGTAACAAAAGCTCTTCAATCTGTTTCTAAAATAATTGATAAAGTTACTATTTATAGTGATTCTCAATATGTAATAGGTACAATTACTAAAGGTTGGAAAAGAAATAAAAATAAAGATTTATGGGAAAGCTTTGATAAATATTATAAAAAAGCTCAAAAAAATTGTAAAGATATTTCTTTTGAATGGATTAAAGGTCATAGTAAAGAATATTCTGAATTTGCTAAATGGAATGATCTTGCAGATCATTTAGCAGTAGAAGCAAGTCAAAATTTATTATGAAAGTTAAATTTATAGCAACTATTTATGCTGATATTGATGTATATCCTGATGAATTTATTAATTCTGATACCATAGGAGATTATAAAGCACAACTAGATTGTGATTTAGGAAATGCTGCTTTAGATCATATAAAGTATGATTTAAAAAAAGCAGAGGATATTACAATCAATTTTGCAGAACCTTATGATGAAGGTATTGATGAATATGGGAAACTTTTAGAAGATTGGTATGAAAGCAAGAAACTTTAAAAGAATTTGGGGAAAACCTTGGGATTATGGATATCTTCTTAAACTCGAACAATATAAAATTAGAGAAATGTCTAAATTTATTTCTAAATACAAAGATTACATAGGTTGGGAAATTTGTGTTAGAGATTTAAATTTATGTGATAACTTAATTAGTATTATTTTAGAAGAAGATGATGTTAATAAAGGATTTCTTCACAAGTATACAGGTTTTGAAATTAAAACTATTAAAAATGATAAAGGTACCTATACTCTAGATACTTCTAATTGGATTACTCCTACATTTGATCATTATGTTAATATTAAAAATGCTAAAAGATTTAATGTAGATATTATTCCAAATCTTATAGAACATCAAAAAGTAGATTTAAGAATAACAAAAGCTTTATACTTATATAATAAGATTCGTAGTTATAAAATGTTTAATTGGTGGTCATGAAAGCAAAAAAATATCGTGAGTATTTAGAAATGCGTAAAAAGTGGTGGGATTCTAGAGATAGAAAGTATCAAGCCGCACATAAACGTCCAGGAAGTCCTAAAGTACGATGATTGGAAGAATAAATTATTGGGAATTAAAAGGTTTTAGAATCTGTATTATACCACAAAAATTTAACAAACAATGGTTATGGACTGCTGGAGTATATATAGGTGATGAAACTAAAGCACATTGGGTTGATTCTGATAATGGTTTACCAAAAGCCGCGTATTTAACTTATGCAGAAGCTTTTGCTGCTGCAGATAATTATTGTAATAATGACAATAGAAGGTAGTTTTTATAAAATTACTCCTATTAATGAATATTCTCAATTTTTTGATTTAGAATTATTACATGAAATAGGTGGTAAAAATCCTAGAAAGGAATTTAAAATAGCTAGTTATGGTATTACGTTAGAATCTGCAATACAAAAAATTATTAATTTTGCAGTTCGTAATAAATTACCAGAAACAGTAACATTAAAAGAATATTTAGATGAATACAAAAAAGAATCTAATTCTATCAAATCAGAACTTAAAGGTACTTAGTCATCAATTAGACAAGTTGTGTAAATTCCTCGATGAAGTATATAATATTAATTGTGGAGGATGTTGTTATGTAGCAGCTTGTTTAGCAGAGTGTTTACAAAAAGACAATATTTCTTATCAAGTAGTGGTTCTTGAATGCCCTGAAGATATTGTAAAATTCTCTAAAATAAAAAAATCATGTTGTCATTATTTTTTATCAATTAATAATAATGACATTAATGGTTATGAGGATGTAGGCGATGATGAATATGATGTATTTGATAATATATCTTCTAGATCCTTATTTAATCATTATAAAAAATGTTCCTGGAATAATCATTATAATTCTGATAAGAATAAATTTATCAAAAAAATAATAAAACAATATTATGAAGACTTTACCAGTTCGTTACGAGAAAGATAATATTCAAATCATTGTTAATGATAAATTTATTTATAGAAGTACAGTATTTAAATTTTGGAAAAATGGTGCTACTCAATTAGATGAAAAGTATTATGCCTCATCTAAACCTATTAAATTGAAGAAAAATTCTTTAAAAAGAAAAAATTATCAATTATATAGATTTTTTGAATTAGAATATGCACCAGAACATTGGTTACAGACTAAAGGTTATAAATTAATTAATAATTAAAATTATGAAACAAGACATCACAGAATTTTTAATTGATTCTTTTATTGATTTTAAAGGTTTAGAACACAAAGTAGTTATTTGTGCATTAACACAATCTCCAGAAAGTAAAACTCATGATCTTATGGTTAGTTGGGTAGATGAGGATAATGTATCTGATATTGAAGATGAACTTTTTACCTCAGTTAAACGTTGTTTAGCTATTGGTGTTTCTATTTGTAATCCTTGTGATAAATTTGATGAAGAATTAGGAAAGAAGATTGCTCGTTCTAAAGCAGAAAAAAGTATTCCAGTTTTAGTTTCTACAGAATATGGAATTATGAATAAAACTCTTGTTACTGCTTATCTTAAACAAGAAATGGAATTTTTAAAGAAAAATCCTGGTAAATTTATTAAGGGTTATGCAGAAAGTGAAAAGAAGTTTTTTGAATTAAAACAACTTGCAGATGAAGTAGCTAGTTTAAATACGGAAGAAAAGAATGCTCTTCGTATGTTACTTAAACCAAATAGTATAATCGATTTGTGGAATAGACTCATAAATAAAAATATTTATGAAATCTAAATTTATTAATGGAGTTTGTTTTATTTCGGGTATTATAATTACTTTTATAGGTTTTAAAATATTTGAAGTAAAACAATCTCTAGATCCTATTATAATTACAAAGGATCGTATTATTAGAGATAGTATTTTTATTATAAATGATTCTATAATAACTGAAATTAAGTATATAGAAAAAGATTACAATGAAAAAGTTAATACTATTATGTCTAGTAATGATAGTTCCAACCTTGAGTTTTTCTCAAGATACCTTAAGGATTTCGAGCAAACAATTAAAATTGACTAATTTAATATTTGTAGAACATCAAAAATATTCTAAACAAATACCTTTATTAAAACAACAAATTAGTAATTTAGAGCAAATTAATAACTCATGGTTAAGAACAGATTCTATTAGAAAATTACAATTATCACATTATGATAATACAATTAAAAATCAAAATAGATCTATAGATAATTTAAACAAATCTTTAAAAAATAACCAGAATATTATTAAATATGGTAGTATTGTAAGTGTTTTGACTATAATATTATGTCTAATATAGAAGTGATTTTTAAAGATCCAGATGGTTTCTATTATAAATTCCCAGAACGTAGTTGTAAAAGATGTTTAAAATATCCTTGTATAAATAACATGGATAATCTTAAAAGTGATTTTGCAAAATACGGTTGTAAAAATTGGGATGATATGAATACGTTTGATTAATGGAAACAGTAACATATCATGTTAAATTAGTTGCTGAATATCCAGAAAGTTGTGGTTACATTAATTATGTTTTTGAAAATTTAGAATTTACTAATTATAATTATCAATATATAATGTGTGTAAGATTTCCAAATTGGGATCAAACTAATTTTAACCTAGAAGATGAAGGATTTGTTACTGTAAGATATGTTAATGAAGGAAAAGATAAATGGTTTGATGGTAAAAATTTTATTTATTATAAATATACTAATATAATATTTTTAAAATTTATACCTCTAAAACCTAAAATTGAACCTTCAAAAATTATAATAGATTAGTTAATTATTTAGATAATTTTTTTAAATTTTAAGAATTATGATTTATGTCAGTATTAGGAGATGCACTCCAAGAAGTTTTAAAGGCTAACATTATTAATATGTATGTATGGAAAGGTCCTAAAAATACAGAAGGTGTACAAGAAGAGATTAAATTAATTGATTGTGATTACGAACAACTTCGTAAATTTTATAAACATTGTATGCAAATGCTTTATAATACGGATGTTAAAAATCCAGGACGTATTACTCTTCTATCTATTGTACAAGATCAAATTCAAAAATGTCGTGCGGAATTACTTATTAGATATCTTCGTAAAGAAAAAGAGTATACTCCACAACGATGTTTTGAAGATTTGAGGACAGTACGTGCTAAAAATAAAGATATTTTAACTAATGAAGCCATTAAAACTTATCCTATTGGTAAAATTATTAATGGTTTACCTCTTGAATTTAATGATGTGCCTTTTGATTTAGTAATGAACGCTTGTTTAGATACTTTAGGAGTATTTAATACTTCTCATCTAACTTTAAATTTCATTATTAAAATGGGATTGTATTTTACACAACAAGAAATGCAACAACCCGTTAATAAACTTTATGGAGACAATAAACATGGTTTATATGAAAAAGATCCCGAAACAGGAAAAGCTAAAAATCGTTTAGATATTGTAAAAAGAGAATTAAAATTAGATCCTAGAATTAATCTTAGAATTTGTAATACTGGTTTAAATTATAATGAATTTAGATCTATGTATTATTTAATGAGAAATAAATATTTTAATTTAACAAATGATCAATTAAAATATTCAAATTTAACTACAGACCAATTAAAATTGCTATCTAATAAAATTTTATATCGTTTTCAAGAATTATGCGACTTACAAGCAGATCAATGGAAAGCTAAAATTAATGAAATTAATGAGGTAGCAGCATATAAAGGTTGGGATGTTACTAGAGATATTGATTGATGAAGGATTTATTTACTCCTATAACTCGAGATGAGCGACAGGAGGAATCCATGAAAAAGTGGTTACAAGCTAAAGGTAAAGCTACAGTAGTAGCTGCTACTGGCGTAGGAAAAACTCGAATAGCTATTAAATGTTTACAACGTGTTAAAGGTAAATACCCAAATATATCAGTTTTAATTTTGGTACCCACTGAACTTTTAAAGAATCAATGGATTGAAGAAATTGATAAATGGGGATTAAGCATTAATACAGAGGTACGTGTAATGATGGGCGCATCTAAAAAAGCATATCAATGTGATATGTTAATAATAGATGAAGCACATCGTATTAATTCTGAAATTATAGCTAATGTTTTTGAAGTAGTTAAATATAAACTAATCTTAGGGTTGACTGCTACTTTTGAAAGATTAGATGGGAGGCATGAAATATTAGCAAAATATGCTCCCGTTTGTGATACTATAACTATGGAAGAAGCATTATTAAATAACTGGGTATCTAAATACAGAGATTATGTAGTTTTAATTAATGTTGATGATATAGATATATATAAAAGCTATAATAAAGAATTTGTAGAACACTTTGAGTTTTTTCAATTCGACTTTAATAAGGCTAAAATAAAAATTGGTCCGTATAATAGTAATATTATAATGTAAACTCTTTTAACTTTCGGAAAACCCATTAAATCATTATAAATTAAAGATAATTTAATACGAATTCAGATTTCATTTTGTACTAACCTTTTATGTACATATATTTGTATATAGATGATTAAAATATAAACATTAAATTTATGGAAAAATGAGTCCTATTAAAGAGTCTGAAATAGAAGAAAGAATAGCAAATATGGTAGAATGGGCAACCGAAAACCAAGGTTTAATAAAAGACGGTTGGAAAATTTTAAAAGTATATAAAACTATTTCTGGAAGCTATACTAAATATGCATTAATAGAGTGCATACATTGCGGTAACAAGAAACTAGTTATATATTATAATTTTATGAAAAAAGATCCTGTGCCATGTACATCATGTGGTGGTAAATGGATAGATTGGGCAGAATCTATGGTAGGTACTATTGTTGGTCACTATAAGATACTTGAATATAAAAGACTTATAAAAAGAGAATCTAATAAAAAGGTTGATATATTTTTTAAAGTTCAATGTATTCATTGTGGAAATATAAGAGAAGAAGAATTATATAGTAATAGTGGTTGGAATAGATATTCTACTTGTCCAGAATGTCCAAGAATGGAATTAACATATTATGAAAGACGTTTTAAAGAATATCACCAAAGTGCTAAAAAACGTAACATAATATGGAATTTATCTTTACAAGAATTTACAAATATTGCTACACAAAAATGTTATTATTGTGGAGAAGAGCCTATATATCAATCCAGAATTATTGGTAATAAAACTGAAACAGGAGACATCATTAATGGTATAGATAGGATAGATTCATCAAAAGGATATACAATTGATAATTGTGTTCCTTGCTGTACACATTGTAATATAATGAAAATGCAATATTCTATAGATTCTTTTTTAAATAAAGTGGCACAGATTTATAACTATCAAATTATTAAACAAGGCTCAACGACTATCGAAAACACGACTGATGAAGTTGGAAGTGAGTAGAGTACACCGCAAGCTAATGGCGGTGGAAACAAAGAGTATCCTTTGAAGGATAAAGATATAGTCTAATCTATATGGTAACATATAGCAGTTCATAAGAGAACGTATACAAAGTTGCGATTTGTATAGAATATAAATGATGTCAATGATAGGACCTCAAGGTTTACGTAACCGTTGTGCTTATCGAGATGAATTATGTAAAGGCGATGAAAGTAAAAAGAAAGAAATGTTGAAAACTATTACTTATCATTCCACAGGTTTTATTCGAGCTATACAAAATCGGAAAAAATTTGTACAAAACCATCCCGAAAAACTGAGGCTTGCAGAAGAAATTATAAAACATCGGCCTAACACAAAAATTATCACATTTTCAGCTAATACTAAAATGGCTGAATCATTTTCTTCTGGATTTGTATATACTGGCAAAGAAGGTAAGAAAAAGAATAGAATGACTTTGGAAGAATTTAGTTTATTATCAGAAGGACAATTACACACAGTTAAATTAGCAGAAGAAGGTATGAATTTACCTGATTTGTCTGTAGGGATAATGCTTGGAGTTAATTCTAGTAAAACTAAAGCTGTGCAAACACTTGGTAGAGTAGTTAGACTTTCAAAAGATAAAACGGCTGAATTTTTTACTTTAGTAATTAACGATACAGTTGAGACTGAATGGATGAAAAAGTCAAGAATTGATGATAATTTTACAATAATTGATGAAGAAAACTTAATGAAGGTTTTAAGGGGAGAACCTTATGAACCATACAAGAAAAAAGTACAACAATTTACTTACAGATTTTAAAATTATGGAAATTTATTATACAAAACAGGAGTATAACGCTATGGAAAAGCGTTTGAGTAAGCAATTTAAAATGGCTAACGATAAGATTAAGAAGCTTGAAGCTAAAATTAAGGAACTTAAGGCTTCTAAAAACGTAACACAAGACTAACACTTTAACAAGTATCAAAATCTTAGTGTGAATTAATAGATCAGTTTATAATTTATTAATTCATATACGTTTGAAAGGTTTTAATTTAGAGCAACAGCTCATTTTTTGTGAAAAATATAGTATTAATCCTAGTGAATTAACTCTTTTAGAAATTCTCCTTCTTGCACAAGAAGGTGATTATCCAGAAATTGTAAATTTATATTTTACTTCTAGAATGTGCACTAGAGGTAACACTAGAGAATTATTGTCAGGGTTACAAGATGCAGGTGTAATATCTAAATCTTATAAAATTCCAGAAAAAGGACAAACTTTTAACCCTCTCGATGTACCTATCAATAAGAACCTTGTAAAAGATTTTTATAAAAGTTCTTTTGAAATGGGTAAAGAATTGTTTGAAGCGTATCCAATGTTTGGCATTATTAATGGTGAAACTGTTGGTATTAGAAGTGTTTCTAAAAAGTTTGACTCTTTAGAAGATTTCTATCGTTTTTATGGTAAAAGTATTCGATGGAAGCCAGAGACACATAATCAAATTATAGAATTAGTTAATTGGGCTAAAGATAATAATCTTTTGACTAATACTCTTGCTAATTTTACTATTGATTGTAAATGGCATGAAATTGAAGCTCTTAAAAATGGAGAAATCGCTAATATTAACTTTAATGCTTTTAAACAACTATGATTGCGGATACCCTATTAAAACAAATTCAAATAGGTAGAGAAGGAAAAAATTCAGGATATTCAATGGGACTGCCTAAACTAGAATCAATAATTGATGGCGTTATAGCTAATAACTACTCTTTAGTATTTAGTCCTTCTGGAACAGGTAAAAGTTCTCTTGCATTATATGCATATATTTACCGTCCTTTAATGGAACATTTTAATGATAATAATTTTAAAGTGTTTTATGCTAGTCTTGAAATGAGTGCAGATCTTCTATTTGCAAAATTATTAGGAATGTATATTTTTGAAACTTATGGTATTGAGTTATCTCCTAAAGAATTATTATCTCGTAAAAAAGATTTTATTCTTAGCGACGAACATTATCAAATAGTTCAAGAATGTATTCCTTGGTTACGTAGAGTAGAAGAAATTGTAACTATTTATGATAAAGGCATGAATGCAGAAGTATTATATTCTCTGTTAATGGCTGACTTACAAGATATTGGTAATTTTACTGAAACAGAACATCGTAAGATTTATGTTCCAGATAATCCTGATCTTGTATATCTTGTAGTAATAGATCATATTTCTTTGCTTCGCCCTAATAAAGGTAGAAGTTTAAAAGAAGAAATTGATTTAGTGTCTTCTTATTTAGTAACTCTTCGTAATATGTGTAGAATATCTCCGCTTGTAATTATGCAGGCTAATAGAGATTCTGCAGGCATGGAACGAAGAAAACAAGGTCTTAATAATATGAGACTTTCAGATACTAAAGATTCAGGTGGGCCGAAAAAGTAAGTACCTTTATATGAAATCAAAGATACCGGAACTTATATTTTGAACATATTTTTATTATTAATATATTAGTATAAATTATATAAAGTTAGATCAATAATTAATAATTAAAAATATTTTTATGGCAAAGAAAAAACAAGAAGGTATTTTTGGTAGTATTAGAATGAATAAACAAAAATATGTAGATGAATTTATTAAATTATATAAAGAAGGATTAAATGATTCTGAAATTGCTCGTTACTTAGGTATAAATAATGTAACTGTGTCTACTTGGAGAAATGATAGAAAATTACCTAAAAATTTTCAATATAAAAGAAAATTTAATACGGAGCAATTTATGGAATTATATAATAATCGTTTAAGTTATGCAGAAATAGCAAGACGTTTAAATGTTTCAGATTCGGCAATTCAAGAATATGCGAGTTCTATTGGCTTAAAAGCCCATGATAAAAATCCTGATTTAGAAATGACTGAAAATGAATTTCAAGTGTTTTTAGGAACTTTATATGGAGATGGGTTTTTGACAATCCCTAACGATTCTAAAAATGCCAGAGGCCATTTTGCACATAGTTTAAAACAGCAAAATTATTGCATATGGAAATATGAACAATTAAAACGTTTTTGTAGTAATCCTAGATTTGAACAAGAATATGATAAAAGAACTAATAAAATTTATTATTCTGTTAGAGTATTATTACGTTCATATCCATGTTTTACGCGACTTTATCCCCTTTTATATAATAGTAAAATTAAATACATAAATAGAGATTTATTGTATAAAATAGAACCTTTAGGTATTGCAGTATGGTTTATGGATGATGGCTATTTTTCTGGAGATAGTTATCATATATGTACTAATTGTTTTACTAATGAAGATATAGTAACTATTATTGAAATGTTTAAATATAAATTTGATATAGAATTTACTAAATTTTCAAATAATATAATTAGAGTACGCCATAAAGATGTACAAAAATTTTATAATTTAATATATCCTTATATTCATTCTGATTGTTTATATAAACTTAGACCCACAATAAACTCCGTTAAACAGGGGAACTCCCAAGAGGATAATCCTGTGCTAAACCCTCAAGAAATTGAGGAAAATGCCGAACGACTAGAGGTGACGCCTAACGAGAAAGACGAGGCTATAAGATCCTCCACGAAAGCGGGGCACTGTTCAGAGTAATATTCGTGAGAATATAAAATGAATCAAAGATATAGTCTGGACTATATAGTAATATATAGAAGAGAGTATAAAGAGACTCTCGATAACAAATCGCGGTTCAGGATGCAGAGGTAGTTATTTCAATATTCTCTCCTCATAGAGAAAGATTAGCAACATATAATAAGTATAACATTGGTATATTACAAGATAAATTCAGAGCTATAACGGTATTAAAAAATCGTTATGGTGAAGCAGATGTCGAAGTAGGAGTAAATTTCTTTGGTAGATGTGGTATTTGGAAAGAATTACCTAAACCTGATGAAATTTATGATTATGAAACATATACTAGTCCTAATTATATGTTAAAGTCAGCAGATAATAATAATAAAGTAGATGAATCTAATAACGATTTTAATTTTGTATTATAAATGGCTGAATTGATTGCAATTGTTGGTGAATCTGGTAGTGGTAAGACTACTTCTATTCGTAATTTGAATCCTGAACATACTTTTTTGATTTCTACTACAGGTAAGCGTCCTGGTATTAAAGGTGCTAATAAGAAATATCAGAATTTTGTTGTTTCTGAGGGAAAGGCTACTGGTAATTTCTTTACTTCTAGTTCTGTAGATCAAATTGCAAAAGTATTACAAATTATTGATAAGAAGCTTCTTCATATTACTACTGTAGTAATTGATGATTTTCAATATATTATGGGTTTCGAAGCTATGGATAGAGCTAAAGAAAAGAGTTATGATAAGTTTACTGATATGGCTCAACATGTTTATCAAGTATTGAAAACTGCTATGAATATGAGAGATGATTTGAATATTGTTGTTTCTACTCATAGTGAAAATATTGGTGATAGAATGAATCCATATCATAAAATGAAGACTCTTGGTAAATAATATTTGCCTGTATAACCCCTAATTCGGCGAAACCTAAGTGCTTATAGTATATGGCAATGCCGAGCCAAGCAAAAATTATATGTCATTATAATTTTGGGCGTGTGTATCGACTAGTAGCGGATCGGCTACGTAAAAAGTAGAAGTAATCAACTACTTTTGAAATGGGGATGTAAATTTTTTAAAAATCTTTTGATGTGTAAAAATTTTATAATATAATTATAAAACAAAAATTTATAATTATGGAAATAAAAATTTACACACTAGCTTCAACTAGAAATCTGAATGACATCAGATATGTTGGTAAAACAAAACAAACATTAAAGCGTAGATTACAAGGACATCTTTGTAATGCTAAAAAAGCTAAAGAATTGCACAATTATAAAAATTACAATTATAATTGGATTAATCATGAATTAGAAAATGGTTATAATATAATTATAACTGAACTTGACTCTTTAGAAATTCAAGAACATGAAGATTGGAAATGGTTAGAGCAATATTGGATATCTCAAATGAAAGCTTGGGGATTTTCTTTAACAAATCTTACTGATGGTGGCGATGGTAATCAAAATCAACATTTTAGTAAAGAGACTATTGAACTTAGAGCTTCTAAAATTAGAGGTATTCCTCGAGATGCAGAAACCAAAAAGAAAATTTCTGAAGGTTTGAAAGGGATTACACGTTCTGAAGAAACTAAACAAAAAGTCAAAAAAGCAATAACAGAATTACAAGGTCGGTCTATAAAACAATATTCAGAAGATGGTCTTTTGATTAAAGAATGGAATTCTATAGCAGAAGCTGCTAAAGAGTTAAATATAGATCGAGCTAATATAGGACATTGTTGTTTGCATAAACCTAATCATAATTCAGCTGGAGGATTTATTTGGAGATATTCAGAAGATGCTACTCCAATCATTAAATACACTTCAAATAGTATATGTCAACTTGATTTAAAAGGCAACTTAATTGCAATTTATAAAACTGCTATTTTAGCTAAAGAAAAAACTGGAGTTTCAACTCAAAGTATTTCTCATTGTTGTAATGGAAAAATTAAAAATGTTAAAGGTTTTGTTTTTATTAAGTATAAAGATTATAAAAATTTTATGAATACATAGTCAGTTCCTGCAGAAATGCAGTTGGTATGAATTGAATAATTGATTATTATTCGCTAATTCATATAGTTAAACGAAAATGCTCGATTCTGTAATTACTTTGGAAGGTTTATTCACTTATGTTTTATTTACAACAGTTCAAAGAACAGATGATAATAGTCTGCCTTCTTATAAATTTATTACTAATTCTGATGGAACTTGTACAGCTAAGTCTCCTATGGGATTATTTGATAATATTTATATAGATAATGATTTGAATTATGTAGTTAATAGAATTAAGGAATATAACGAAGAGGATTAATATGAAATTAGACATTATTTTTCACTACAATGTAAACGAACAAACTGGAGAAATCACGTATGTTGGTAAAGAAGAGATCACTGTAGATACTGCATCTACTAAAACTACTAGTAAATCTAAATCTAGTAGTACTAAAACAGATAATAATCCTAATCCTATTGTAACACTTGATCCTAATAAACTTATCCTTTCACAAGGAGCAGTAGATTTGTTAGGAATCTGTTCGGATTGTCGTGTAGACATCAAGTATGAACGTAAGGATAAGAAAGCTGTTCCTATTATAGGTAGTGATCAAGCTTTCGGTACCAAAACAGGTAAAATATAATATTTTTAATACCTATTTTATAATAATTCTAATTTAATTTTTGTATATTATTTTTTTATACCTATAATTGATACAGATAATTAAAAATGTAACAATAAAAAGGTATATTATGAAAAACGAAAAAATTTTAAAAACTGTCCAAACTTCGGAATTAAATATAACAGAGCTTTCGAAGTTATTCTCAATATCTAAAGAAGAAATGATTCAAAAATTAATAGAATTAGAATATTACGAACTTTGTGATAATATTAAAGCTAAATTTCCAACTATAAAAGCTTTAAGAGAGGCATCTATATACTATAAATCTATTGGAGGTGCTAAAACTATGACTATTACAGATTTAGCAAAAAAATTTGGAACTAGAAAAACTAAACTAAGACAATATATTAATAAATGGTATCCAGATATACCTACAGAAGTATATAAAAACTATAATGAAAATGTATTTGATATAATTGATACAGAAGAAAAAGCCTATTGGCTTGGGTTTTTATATGCAGATGGATATATTAGTTCAGCCCCCTTAAAAGGATCTTCAATATATAGTATAGAATTACAATTATCTATTAAAGATAAAGATCATTTGCAAAAATTTGCTAATTTTTTAGAATATAAAAAAGAAATAATAAGTAAAAATACTCGTTGTAATACTGGAGAATATACTTCGTGCCGAATAATGATTTCTAATAAGCATTTATGGGAAACATTAAATAATTATGGATGCACTCCTAGAAAATCACTTACTTTACAATTTCCTGATACAAAAATATTCAAATCTAAAAATTTGATTAGGCATTTTATTCGAGGATATTGGGATGGGGATGGAACATTGGGTATTTATGAAGGAAAACCGCTTTGTAGTGTATTAGGAACTAAAAATATGCTTATTTATATTAAAGACTTTCTTCGATTCCCTAAAAATATAAAAAATGCGGGATCAGAAAATCATCCATGTAAAGCATATAAATTAAGTTATGCTACAAAAGAAGCTGTAAGTGTTGGTTTTATATTATATGCAAATAGTAATATTTATATGAATAGAAAATATGAAAAATATTTAGAATTTTGCCGTTTATATAAGGAATTATATAAAGGATTAGAGGACAATATCGGTAAACTCTGTGATGGGAATACCGAGATAATTTCTAAAATTACGAAAGGTTTAGAAATATCGTAGAGCGTAGGAGGTGAATAAATATAATCCTCCCAAGAGTGCCCTCCTTCCCAACTGAAATAAGTGGAAGAAAATGTACGCCGAGCTATAGAGAATAAGAATCTATAGAGCTATAGGATAAAAAGCTTATAGGATAACAAAACTGAATAAATTAACAAAGAGTAATACTGTAAGTTATAGAGGTGCTGCTAATGAAAAATTAGCTGCTTATGGTACAGTATTTACTTTAGAACCTACTAAAAATGAAGGTATTTATTATTTGATTGGTGATAAGGAACCTGAAGAAACTAAAGTTCCTGAAGAGATTATTAATATTGAATCTGAATTGGATATTGAACCATTAGAAGATCTTGATACTACAGATCTTGAAGGATTTGATTTCACACTTTAATAGATTATATTTAATTATTTTTAAAAAAATTTTTATAACATGGCATTTAATTTTGGTATTTCAACAGAATCAGCAGTAAGAACATCACGTCGTCAATTGGCTCCTTGGAACATTTATAATGTTAAGTTCATGGGTTGTGAACTAAGAGAAGGAGTTTCTAAGAATGATCCTTCTAAAGGATGGAAATGTCTTGATGTAAAGTTTGAAAATGAAGATGGATATTATAATGTATCTCTTTGGGCACCTAAAGATGGTGATGATGTAAGACGTGAATACGATAGTAAAAATGGTGGAAAAGTAACTTTCCCATCTAATTTTGAAGTATTGATGGCTATGATTAAGCAAACTGCTCAAGTTTTGAATCCTGAAGGTTTTGAAAAGATGCAGAAGGCTAGTTCAAAGTTTAGAGGTTTTGATGATATTGCTAATGCTTTGATTCAGATTACTGAAAAGGTTAAAGGTACAGAAACAATGTTGA
>RHMF01000326.1_pt1 | contig 19845 bp, 12 predicted proteins | sample 5365151 | NCBI WGS metagenome assembly RHMF01 (sample SAMN10266501, study PRJNA497801) | feces metagenome | isolation source: feces | host: Bos taurus | place: China: Prairie of Fairy Mountain | collected 2017-08-14 | reverse complement strand
AAAGGCCTGCGAAGTTACTATTTTATTCGGACAATCCGAAATCTGTTTTGCCGATTAGGACAAAAACCGTATCTTCGCAAATTGAAATCCAGAAAGAACAAATAATCAGATATTATGGCAGAAACTATCAAAAAGTATCTAAATGACAGCTTTGCGGCAAGATGGGCGGCACTTATACTCATCGCGCTCGCAATGTTTTTCGCGTACATGTTTGTGGACGTTATGTCACCTCTCCAGTCGCTCGTAGAGTCGTCAAGAGGCTGGGACAGCTCGGTTTTCGGAACATATGCGGCTTCCGAGTACATCCTCAATGTATGCGGTTTCCTCATCCTTGCAGGTATTATCCTTGACAAGATGGGAGTACGTTTCACAGGAATCCTATCGACATCCCTCATGGTTGCCGGTGCGGCCATCAAGTATGTCGGCATCACAGACTGGTTCCAGGCTACTGCATTCTGCGAGTGGCTCGGTTCATGGTGGACAGCCCTTCCAGGCAGCGCAAAGATGGCCTCTCTCGGCTTCATGATCTTCGGATGCGGATGCGAGATGGCGGGTATCACCGTATCAAAGGCTATTGCAAAGTGGTTCGAGGGCAAGGAGATGGCTCTTGCTATGGGACTTGAGATGGCAATCGCACGTCTCGGCGTATTCGCAGTCCTTTCGGCTTCTCCACGTCTCGCCGACAAGTTCGGAAACATCGAGGCTCCGATCCTTTTCTGCGTTGTGCTCCTCCTCATCGGTCTCATCAATTTCATCGTGTTCTCGGTGATGGATGCGAAGCTCGACAAGCAGAAGGGCCTTGTTGCAGGCGGCGATTCAGAGGAAGAGTTCAAGGTAAGCGACCTCGGCAAGATCTTCAGAAGCAAGATGTTCTGGATCGTGGCACTCCTCTGCGTCCTCTATTATTCGGCTATCTTCCCATTCCAGAGATATGCAACAAACTTCCTTGAGGTGACTCTCCAGATCCCTGCATCTGAGGCAGCAGACCTCTTCAGATGGTTCCCGATCCTCGCGATGGTACTTACTCCGTTCCTCGGAGGTTTCCTTGATACAAGAGGTAAGGGAGCTACAATGCTCATGCTCGGTGCAATCATCATGATCGTATGCCACCTCAGCTTTGCATTCCTCCTTCCGCTCTTCCCGCAGAAGTGGTTCGCGCTTCTTCTGATCGTGGTGCTCGGAGTATCGTTCTCGCTTGTACCTGCAGCCCTCTGGCCATCAGTTCCGAAGATCATCGACCCTGTGATCCTCGGAAGTGCATACTCGCTCATCTTCTGGATCCAGAACGTAGGTCTCTGCTTCGTACCGCTCATCATCGGTAACGCGCTCAAGTCTACAGGAGGATATACAGTACCGATGATCATCTTCGCATCATTCGGAATCGTTGCCTTCTTCATGTCTCTCCTTCTCAAGGTGGAGGACAAGAGAAAGGGATACGGACTCGAACTTCCTAACATCAAGAAATAATGTCAACCCTGAAAAAGACTATCAGGGACAACAGATGGGCATGCTGGCTTGCGCTGGCATGCCTTGTTGTTCCTATGTTCGCCTCATACTTCTTTGACGACATGTTCTCGTCCCTCTCCGAGCTCTTCAAGAATCCGGAGTATCTCGAACTGGGCTGGAATATGGCCGATTACGGCTTCTATGCCAGCGGATATTCGTTCCTGTGCATCTGGGGAGGCCTCATCATCTGCGGCGCCCTTCTTGACAAGTTCGGCGTCCGTCTGGTAGGATCTATATTCGTCGGCATGATGGCAGGAGGAGCTGGACTTGTGACCTTCGCCATTTCGGCCGGCTTCGAACCGAAGACTTCGCTCACAATCGCGTATGTCGGATGCATGCTCTTCGGCCTTGGAAGCGAGATCGCGGGCGTTTCCGTGACCAGGTCCATCGCGAAATGGTTCAAGGGACGTAACATGGCCCTTGCCATGGGCCTCCAGCTTGCGATCGCACGTTTCGGTACGGCTACGGCCATCCTGATCGCCCCTATGATCGTGAAACAGAAGGCTCTCGGAGAAATCTATACCCTTGCCGAAACAAACAGGCCTGCCCTTATAGGCCTGGCCGTCCTGGCTGTAGGAGTCATCCTTTGGGCCGTATTCGTGGCCATGGACGCGAAATTCGACAAGGAGACCGGTGAGACCGACAAGGTTGAGACGGCAGAAGAGGATAAATTCAGATTCTCTGACATATGGAAGGTGCTGAACAATCCACGTTTCCTTATGATCGCCATCCTTTGCGTTACATTCTACTGCTGCGTGATCCGTTTCAAGAAGTTCGGAGTGTCGATCCTGCTCCCTCTTTTCGGTGTGGATCTCGATATCGCGACTGTCCTTCTTGCGATGATCCCGTTCTTCACCATCCTTTTCACTCCGCTTTTCGGAGCCCTTGTGGACAAGGTGGGAAAGGCCACTACATGGATGATCGTGGGATCGGCCCTTGTGCTTATATCGCATCTTATCATTACTTTCGCTCCGCAAGGAGTGCCGTTCTATGCATATGTGGCCATCGCTCTTCTCGGCATCGGATACTCCCTTGTGCCGTCTGCGATGTGGCCGTCCGTGCCAAAGATCATCCCGGAGAAGAACCTCGGAACTGCATATTCGCTTATCTACTGGGTGCAGAATCTCGGAATGTGGGCGGTTCCTATCTATGTAGGCCGTATCTTCACAAAGGAGATCACCGAGGCAGGCAACCATGCCCAGGAAGTCTCGGCAGCAATCCATGCCGAATGGATATTCATCCTTCTCGGTGTGGTAGCCATTGCGGTGGCCTTGCTGCTTTTCTTCTCCTCGAAGAAACATCCGGAACTCCGGCTTGACGAACCGGCTCAATAAAGAAGAAGGGCTGCGCAATCACGCGCAGCCCTTCTTCTTTATGAGTCATGATACCATAGCGAAATAATTTGATACGATTCTGCAAGTGTATGAGGATTTTTAATATTATTATTGTAACTGTAAAAAACTGACCACATGAAAACATTGAAACTGGCTGCTGCCATCATTCTTGCTGCCGGCATTTCAGCCGCCTGCAGCGACATTCCTCTTGTGTTTGACAAAGAAAATACGGCTGCGGAGTATGCGGCTCCTGAAATGCCTCCTCTTGAAGAACTTGAGGCCTTGGAGACACTTCCTGACCCTCTTGAATTCGAGGACGGCAGCCGGGTTAAGAAATATTCGCAATGGGAGCGCAGACGCGCCGAGATCCTCGCCCAGCTTCAGCATTATGAAGTGGGATTCAAGCCAGAGACCCCTCGCGAGTGCATCGATGCACGTATGGAAGGGGATACCCTCGTTGCGGACATTACCGTGAACGGCGAGACCCTTACCATCCGTTCGCTGATCCAGTATCCGGAAGGAGACGGACCTTTCCCTGCAATCATCGGCATCGGAATGGGCGCTGGCAGTCTTCCGCAGCAGATATTCAAGGACAGGAACATCGCCATGATAGCCTTCCCGTTCTGGGAAGTGATGTCCCATACGCAGAAGAGAGGCGAAGAGCCGCTCAACCGTCTTTATCCTGACCAGCTCGAGATCGGCAGCTATGCCGCATGGCCATGGGGAGTCAGCAGGCTCATCGATGCCCTCGAGATCGTCGGCGAGGAGAGCCGCATCGACCTGAAGCATCTTGCGATTTCAGGATGCTCGTTTGCGGGAAAAATGGCCCTCTGGTCTGGCGCGATGGACGAGAGAATCGCCCTTACGATCGCACAGGAGCCTGGTGGCGGCGGAGCTGCGGCATGGAGGGTTTCCGAGACTCTCGGAAATGTCGAGACATTGACAAGGACAAACTACTCATGGTTCAAGGAGAGCATGAGGGTCTTCGGAGAGGAGAATGTGAACCGTCTTCCTATGGACCATCACGAGCTTTGCGCCCTTGTGGCTCCAAGAGCCCTTCTCGTGTTCGGAAATCCTGATTACGAGTGGCTTGCGGATGAGGCAGGATATGTTTCATGCGTTGCAGCGCGTAAGGTGTGGGAGTCTTTCGGAATCGCTGACCGTATGGGTTATTCGTTCATTGACGGCCATATGCATTGCATGCTTCCTGAATCTCAGTGGCCTGAACTTGAGGCGTTTGTGGACCGCTTCCTTCTTGGCAAGGACGTTCCTACGGAGGTGACCAAGGCTCCGATGTTCACGGAAGTGGATGTTGAAAAGTGGATAAACTGGTAAACAAGACAAATATGAAAAGAATCATTCTCGCGGCATGCGCTCTTTTGAGCGTGCTTGCAGCAAAGGCCCAGGATCCTGATTTCCATATCTATCTGTGCTTCGGCCAGTCGAACATGGAAGGAAACGCCCGTATCCAGGAGCAGGATCTTGAAGGAGTCAGCGACCGTTTCATGATGATGGCAGCGGTCGATGACCAGGAAAGGGGACGTGTGAAGGGACAGTGGTACACAGCGGTACCGCCTCTCTGCCGTCAGCACACGGGACTTACTCCTGCAGACTATTTCGGAAGGACATTGACAGAGGCTCTTCCTGAAAATGTCAGGGTAGGAGTCATCAATGTAGCTATCGGAGGATGCCATATCGAGACATTCCTTCCTGACAGCATCGAAAATTATGTCGCAAAACGTGCTCCGGGATGGATGAAGGGCATGCTTGAGGCCTATGACAATGATCCATATGCAAGGCTCGTGGAACTTGCGAAGCTGGCACAGAAGGACGGAGTGATCAAGGGTGTGCTCGTTCATCAGGGCGAGTCGAATACCGGCGATCCTCGCTGGCCGTACCAGCTCAAGAAGGTGTATGACAATCTCATGAATGATCTCGGCCTTCAGGGTCAGGTGGTTCCGCTCCTTGTCGGAGAGGTCGTGAATTCAGACAGAGGCGGCGTCTGCGCATCGCATAACGATGTGATCGCCCGTGTCCCTTCGGTGATCCCTCAGGCTCATGTGATCAGCTCAAGCGGATGTACCAATGCTTTCGACCTGCTCCATTTCGATGCAGAGGGATATCGTGAGCTTGGCAGAAGGTACGGACGCAAGATGCTCCAGCTGCTCGGCTATGAAGTGCCGCAGATGACATGGAGAGACCGTGTTTTCGAGCCTCATATCATCCAGCCGGGCGGACGCGTGACATTCAATTACAGGGATGCAAATGCTTCGAAGGTAGAGCTTTCAGGCCAGTTCATGGATGGCAACAGACCGATGGTACGCAACAGCGAAGGCATATGGAGCGTGACCGTGAAGCCTCCGAAGGCAGACATCTACCCATATAACTTCATCGTTGACGGCGTTTCTGTCCAGGCGCAGAACAACATGGATATCTTCCCTAACGAGAACTTCAAGGCCAGTCTTCTTGAAATGCCTGATCCTGAGGCTCTCTATACTGTGAACGATGTGCCTCACGGCAAGGTCCAGTACTGCACATACAAGTCGGATGTGCTTGGCGAGGACCGTCCTCTCCTTGTCTATACTCCTGCCGGATATGAAAAGGGAAACAGGAAATATCCGGTATTCTATCTTGTCAGCGGCACTACCGATACTGAAGAGACATGGTTCAAGGTCGGAAAGCTCAATGTCATCCTTGACAATCTCATCGCACAGGGCAAGGCTGTTCCTATGATCGTCGTGATGCCTTATGGAAACGTATTCGGCTCGACTCCTTCGCCTACGTCTCTTGCGGCTGCCAAGATGTACCAGACATTCTCTGAGGAGATGACAGGAAGCATCATGCCGTATGTGGAGAAGAACTTCCGCACAAAGGCAGGCCGTGAAAACCGTGCTATCGCAGGATTCTCGCGCGGAGGCGGACAGTCACTCTATACCGTGTATTCAAACTTCGACAAGTTCGCATGGCTTGCTTCATACAGCGCTTATCTGACACCGGAAGTGATGGATCTTTATTTCCCTCAGCTTCAGACCCAGATGCCGCAGCTCAAGCTCATGTGGTTCGGAGTCGGTACATCGGACTTCCTATATCAGAATGTGCTCGACCATCTTGCATATTTCGACGAAAAGGGCATTTCATATGAAAAGATGTTCACAGAAGGTGGACATACATGGATGAACGCCCGTACATATCTTGCAGAAACTCTTCAGAAATTTTTCAAATAAGACCCATGAAAAAAATATTGGTAATTGCGGCCGTATTCGGTCTCGCTGCATGTGCACAGCCTCAGGAAGAGACTCAGCTTCCTGATAATGTGATGGTTACTGGTACAAACCCTATCATCACCAACCAGTTTACCGCTGACCCTACAGCGCGTGTCTTCAATGGAAAGATCTATATGTTTCCATCTCATGACATCCCTAGCGTCATAACTCATCATGATGGTTCGGCATGGTTCAGCATGGCTGATTATCATGTCTTCTCGTCTGAAGACCTGACTACGTGGACAGACCATGGCGTGATCGTTACCCAGGAGGATGTGCCTTGGGGCAGGCCTGACGCTTATTCGATGTGGGCTCCAGACTGCGTAGAGAGGAACGGAAAGTATTATTTCTATTTCCCTAACGCTTCCAAGACAGGAGGATTTGCTGTCGGCGTGGCTATAGCGGACAAACCTGAAGGACCATATGAGATCCAGCCTGAGCCTATCAAGGGCATCAATGGAATCGATCCGTGTGTCCTCCAGGCATCGGACGGCAATGCCTATATCTTCTGGGGCAACGGACGTTGCGCAAAGCTCAAGGAGAATATGATCGAGCTTGCTGACGACAATCCTAAAGAAGTGATGAAGTGGGGACCTCGCGAGTTCGAGATGGTGGGAGTAAGCTGCCTCAAGGGTCTGCCAAGCCGTCAGGCTGAAGGCCCGTTCGCATTCGAGTACAACGGAAACTATTATCTCACATATCCTTACGTAAGGGAAAATACCGAGGTTCTCGCTTACGCGATGAGCAAGAATCCTATGGGACCTTACGAGTACAAGGGCCTTATCATGGCTGAGCATGAGAACGGCTGCTGGACAAACCACCACAGTATCGTCAACTTCAAGGGCCAGTGGTATCTGTTCTATCATCACAACGCATTCTCTCCTCATTTCGACAAGAACCGTTCTGCACAGATCGAGAAGCTGTATTTCAATCCTGACGGAACTATCCAGGAGGTTAAGCCGACATTGCGTGGAGTAGGCCCTATCAAGGCTTCACAGAAGGTGCAGATCGACCGCTACAGCTGCATCGACGGCGCAGTGATCGAGTATCTTGATACTACCGATTACTTCAAGGGCTGGAAGACTGTATTTGCAAAGGCAGGTGACAAGGTATGCTTCAATGAGGTGAACTTCGGCAAGAAGGCTCCGAAGACTGCTGTTGTCTGTGTTAAGGCTGATGCGGGCGCACAGCTCGAGATCGCTGCCGGTAAGGCTGTTGTTTCTGTGGAAGTGCCTGAATCTCAGGACTGGACAGAGGTTGCTGTGCCAATGCCAAAGGTAAAGGGACTCCAGGACATCGCTGTGACTCTCAAGTCTGATTCAGGAGCGGAAGTGGATTGGATCACATTTAAATAAAAACTCATAGCCATGAAGAAACTGTTTATATCTGCATTCGCCTGCATTCTGCTGGCTGGATGTGCCCCGAAGGTGCAGGAAAAGACTTTCGTTTACGAAGGTAATCCGATTGTCCGTGACAATTATACTGCCGATCCGGCTCCTATGGTTGCGTCAGACGGCCGTCTGTATGTGTTCTGCGGCCATGACGAGTGCTTCGAGGACAGGCCGGGATATGAGGGCCAGTACGGATTCAATATTACCGAATGGCTCTGTTATTCGACCGGGGATATGAAGACTTGGACCGATCATGGAGTCATGATAAAGCCTACTGATTTTTCATGGGCTGTTGGAGAAGCCTGGGCAGCTCAAGCAATAGAAGGCCCGGACGGTAAATACTATTTTTACGTGTCTACTCAATGTGGTGAGCCAAACTGCAAGGCTGTGGGTGTAGCTGTGGCTGACTCGCCTGCAGGACCATATGCTGATGCTATCGGCAGGCCGCTTATTCTCGATGATATGACTGACAATGGCCCGAGAGGCTGGTGGAACGATATCGATCCATCTGTGATGATCGACGATGACGGTACTCCATGGATGTGCTGGGGCAACGGAACATGCTTCCTCGTGAAACTCAAGAAGAATATGATCGAGCTTGACGGTGAGATCATGGTTCTTCCGATGGAGAATTATGTGGAAGGACCATGGATCTACAAGCGTGACGGACATTATTATAATGTATATGCTTCGATGGGTCAGGGCCGCGAGACCATTTCGTATGCTATGGCTCCGAGCATGGAAGGCCCATGGACATGTATGGGCGAGCTTTCAGGAATGGCAGAGGACAGTTTTACGATACATCCGGGCGTGATCGACTACAAGGGCGAGTCGTATCTGTTCTATCACAATTCTACGCTTTCTCTTGACGGCTATGGCCCTGCTACCGGCCGCAGAAGCATATGCGTGGACAGGATGTACTATAACGAGGATGGCACAATCCGTCCTGTAATACAGACAAAGGCAGGAATCGCTCAATAGCGTCCTGCCTTTGGATATCATTCTCCAAGATTCTTTACAAACTCGGAAGGGGAGAGGTTGAACTGCTTCTGGAAGCATGTCGCGAAATATGACGGAGAAGAGAATCCGGTCATGAACGCAACCTCGTTGATCTTGTATTTCTGGGTTGACAGCAGTTCTGCCGCCTGTTTCAGGCGGCAAACTCGTATATACTCGTTTATGCTCAGCCCGGTGTTGGCTTTAAGCTTCCTGTAAAGCGAAGATTTGCTGGTTCCCAGCTGTGTGGTGAGGTTCTCGATGTTGAGGTCTGTCTCCGAGATATGCTTCATGATATAGTCATGGAGCTTGCTCATGTATTCCTCGTCCACCTTGCTTGCAGTCACGCTGTTGTAATGCGTCAGAGGCTTGTTTATGAACTGCTTGTATGATATCTCCTTGTTCCTGAACAGGTTGGAGATGTTAGAGCGGAGCAGTTCGATAGGGAAAGGCTTCTCGATGTAGCCGTCTGCGCCGATTTCCAGCGTCTCTATCCGGGTCTCCACGCCGATGGCGGCAGTAAGCAGGATCACAGGCACATGACTGAGGTCGGAGTCTGTCTTGATGTGGTTGCAGAGCTCGCATCCGTCCATGATCGGCATCATGATGTCGCTGACGACAAGATCCACCTTCTCGTTCTTCAGTATGCCGAGCGCATCTGAGCCGTTTGCGGCTGTAAGTATATTATAGGTGTCCGAAAGATCGTCGGCGATATAGTCTCTCATTTCTTCGGCATCTTCAACGACCAGTATGGTATGCCTTGAACTGTCAAATCCGGATGTCTCTTTTATATGCCTTTCAGGAGTTTTGACAGGATCTTCCGAGATATGATTTTCCTGACGTACAGGCAGCTCGAGAACGAATGAGTTCATGTCAAGCACACCCATGTCCAGATAGAGTTTTCCATTATGCATGTTAGCGAGTGTTCTTGCATATGGAAGACCAAGACCTGTTCCCTGGCTTATCCTTCCGTTTGTTTCATTTGCCTCTCTCTGGAAGAATATATTGAATATTCTTTCCTTGTCATTATCCGGTATATGTTCTCCGTTGCTGTCAACCCTGATGAAAATTCTCTCGTTGTCATCCGATGAATAAACCTTGACGTCTATTCTGTCCTTGCCATATTTAACTGCGTTTGAAAGAAGATTGCTTACAATTGTGACAATCGAGTCTTTCGCACACATCAGATATATAGGCTTTTCCGGGATTTCAGTAGAAAGCGTAATGTGCTGGTCTTGAGCGGTCTGTTCAAAATATCTTGCGGTCTTACGTACTATTTCACAGATATCTTCTTTCATGCACGAGAGCTTTATCTCGTTCTGTTCCATCTTTCTCATATCGAGAAGCTGGTTGGTCAGGCTGAGCAGGCGGTCAGTGTTTGCCTGTATCGTACGAAGATCTTTTTCAGACTCACGTGTATATGCTCCCTTTGCGATAAGCTTGTCAAGCGGCATCTTTATAAGAGTCAGAGGAGTGCGTATCTCGTGTGTGATGTTAGTGAAATAATTGATCTTCGCGTTATACAATTCCTTCTCCTTGTTGTTCACGAGCTTTGAAATCTGACGCGCTCTTTCGCTTTTACGTCTTTGCTCGAAGCTTGCGATCATTCCTCCGATCATAATCAGGAATATGAGTATGTAGATGCCGATGACCAGATTGCTTGCCAAAGGATGAGGCAGAATTCTAAGTTTAAGCTCCTTGAGGAATTCCGGCGATTCGTCATTTCCGATGATGCCTAAACGGAAAGTATATCTGCCAGGCCTCAGTTTGAATGACAGCTGAGTGTCGAATGTCGTTCCGGATGCCCACTCCCTTTTACCTTTGTGTATAGAATATGAATAAAGTGGTTTCTTACTTGAAAAGTCAGGAATTACATAACTGATGCTTATCGACGAAGCAAATTTGTGCTTTACCTCGACATTTTCAGAACATATGACGGATTTCCCTTTCTCATGGAGCGTAATGCTCTGATTGGAATTCCTTGCCTTTATGTCAGTTATGATCAGATTGCGTTTGATGCTCTCCTCAGATTTGAGTCTTGCTGGAATAAAGGATATGAAGCCTTCTGTATTGCCGAAGTACAATATGCCGTTTCTGGTATTGCATGCGGCTCCATATGAGAAATGATATCCTTTCAGGTCAGTCTTGTCATTAGGGATGCCCATTATGTGGCTCTGGTCTCGGGAGAGACTTGTAATGCCGTTGATGGTTGAAACCCAGATGATTCCATCACTGTCTTCAGCAACTGCACAGGTCACGTTAGAAGGTAGCCCTTCCTTGGTCCCTATTTTCTTAAATTTCATGTTTTCTATGAGAGTGCCAGGTTCTGTATAGCAGATACCCCCTCCTTCAGTCGTTATCCAGATCTTGTGCATGCTGTCCTCATACATCGATGTGATGAAGTCTGAAGATAATCCTCGTTCTGCTTCTCTTGTGGTGATATGAGCTATCTCTGTCCCTTTTGCGTTCAGACAATGGATGCCGTTTCCGAAAGTCCCTATCCATATGGCTCCTGACTTGTCCTGCAGAAAACAATGTATGAAGTCCTCCCCACATATCTGGTTGTATACGAAACAGTCGGCTTCCTTGTCGAAACAATACAGACCCTTCGCAGTACCTACAAGAAGTTCTCCTTCGGAAGTGATCAGGCCAGCTATCGTTCTGTTATTCCCGACATCATAATGCTTGATGACCTTTTCTGTGGTCAGATCGAATAAGAACACTCCGTTTCCATATGAGCATATCCACATCATGTCTCCGTCCATGATAAGTCCCTGGAGATTGAGGTCCTTTCCTAAAATATAGTTGCTGATGCTGTGGTCTTCTGCATTGAACTTGTTCAGCCATCCGTCTTCTGTGCAAAGCCAGATGTAGCCTCTTCTATCCTGGATAATGTTACGGACAATTTTCCCTTTCAGGGTGTTATCGGAGGGATTCATGAAATATCTTGCAAGTTCATTCCCTTTGTTCAGCCAGAGATTCATGCCTGTATAATAGGTTCCGGCCCATACGTTATCCTCGTTATCCTTGCTCAGGCATGTTATGTAGTTGGCGGAGATAGATTCCGGTGTCGCATCATCGTGGAATGCTTCCCCGATGTAATCTTCGTTGTATCTTCTTATGAAAAGGCCGTTGACCGTTCCAATCCAGCACTCTCCCTTTGTTCTTTCAAGTATGCATCTGACTTCATATTCTGATTGGAAAACGACTTTACCTTTCAGGGTGACGCAGTCAATGTATAATACCTCTCTTTTGTCAGTAACGGCCAATATCAGGCCGTTTTCCGCTTTAGCAATCCTGGACAGCCTGTAAGTGCATTGCGCAGCTGTGAATGAATCGCTTAGCTTATCGTATGAATATAAACTACCGTCCTCCAGAGTGATCCAGATTGTACCGTAACTGTCAGTAACGATACCTGTCGGGTCAGGACCGTTGAATGTATATGTATGTATGCCTCCGTCAGCCGTGTTGTATCTGAACAAATGCTCGGATACTATCCAAACGTTCCCGTTTTTATCGGACTCCATGCTAAAACATAGCCTTCCCCCCAGCTTTCCGATGGCAGTGAGTTCGTTTGTATCAGGATTATAGTGAAGGATTCCAGATGTCGTACTGAACCATATACGTCCTCCGGCATCCTCCGTGATGGCAAATACGCTCCCGCAGCTCTCATATTCCGGAACCATTTCTGACAGTCTCGTGAATCTGCTTCCATCGTATCTGCATAAGCCATCTCTGGTGCCGATCCATACAAATCCGTCCGAATCCTGATGTGAGCAGAATATTGTGTTGCTGAAGAGCCCGTCGGTCATGTCAAGGTGGTCGAAATAATAATATCGCTCTGCTTTTGCATCAATGAACGATATCATAAGAATGTAAAGGGCAAATGTTATTATGCGCTTCATATCATCTTTGATTTTGATTCAAAGTTAAGTATTATGATTTTTAAAATCAGATCAATATGTATAATTTATGATTCAAAGCCGTATTTGTTTTCCTTTTGGTTGCATCTTTTCTCCGTCATGTTTAAATTTGTATGAATACTACATTGATTATAATCAATAATTCTGTCATATGAAAACACTTCTGAAAGTAATCTCACTGACCGCAGTCTTAGCTGCTTCAGTCTGTCTCACTTGTGAGGCAAAGAAGAAAAAGGATCTCATCGAGAAGTATCCGGCTCTCGCTCCGTATTTCAGCACTTCTGTAGAGGCTGCCGTACAGCCTGATGAACTCGGATTCATCCGCCGCTGGGTGCTTCTCGAGCCTATCAGCAAGCCTAACCGTACCAATACCGTATTTGTAGACAGCTATATCAGGGAGAACCTTGACAACGGCTGGAACAAGGGTGAGTTCAAGGTCCCTGCAGACGGTGACAAGGTAACCATGCAGGTAGAATATCAGAAGCCGGTTGACATGACTGCAGGCCGTCCCATGTGGGGAGTGGAGCCTGAGACAGAGATGAAGAAGGTAAAGCTCACATGGCATGCCCTCGACAGCAAGCTCTTCAATGTGAAGCTTTACCGCTATGCAGTAGGTACAGAGACCGGACGTTACGGTGCCATCTTCCGCGCTGTGACCGTTATCGATGTCCCTGAAGATATCGAGAATGTACGCCTTGCAGTAGGATCGAACTCTGCATCAATGTGGTGGATCGACGGCGAAGAGGCTCTCATCCTTTCCGGCGACAGACGTATGGTCATGGATGACGGCGCTTCAAAGAGACTTACTCTCAAGAAAGGCCGCCATGTCATCACAGGTGCTGTGATCAACGGCCCTGGCATGAGCGATTTCTGTGTCCGTTTCATCGACGAGAACGGCAACCCTGTACATAATTATAACATCGTTAAATAGTTGAGTCATGAAAAGAGCAATAAAACTTATCACTCTGGCAGCATCTGCCCTTGTTTCTTTTTCTGCAATGGCGCAGGAAGGAAAGCCGTGGATCCATGACCCTTCTACTATTATGGAATGCGACGGCAAGTATTATACATTCGGAACCGGTGGCGGCGGACTCATTTCAGAGGACGGATGGAACTGGAACCCTGGCGCTGTGCGTCCAGGTGGCGGAGCTGCTCCGGATGCAATCAAGATAGGTGACCGTTATCTCGTCGCTTACAGTGCTACAGGCGGCGGACTCGGTGGCGGACACGCTGGCCGCGTTCTCACAATGTGGAACAAGACTCTTGATCCGAATTCCCCTGACTTCAAGTATACAGAGGCTATCGAAGTGGCTCACTCTGAAATGGATGAGGATTGCGACGCAATCGATGCAGGTCTTTTCATGGACCCGACTACAGGTCGTCTATATTGCACTTACGGTACATATTTCGGCTTCATCCGTATGGTTGAGCTCGATCCTAGGACAGGTGCAAAGGTTGAGGGCACGGTTGACCCTAATATCGCTATCGACTGTGAGGCTACAACCATTATCTATCGTGACGGATGGTACTATCTCCTTGGAACTCACGGAACATGCTGCGACGGCGTCAACTCTACTTATAACATCGTTGTAGGCCGTTCAAGGAATGTGACAGGCCCGTTCCTTGACAATATGGGCCGTGATATGATTGCCGGTGGCGGAAAGATGGTCATCGACGGTGACGACCGTCAGTTCGGTGCAGGTCACTTCGGCCGTTACATCGAGGACGAGGGTATCGAGAAGATGTCATTCCACTGGGAGGCTGACCTCGACCGCAGCGCACGCAGCGTTCTCGCAATCCGTCCTATCCTTTGGGTAAACGGATGGCCTGTAGGTGGTGAGGCTTTCAAGGCCGGCACTTATGAGATTTCATCAGTCCGCAGGGGTTATGCTCTCGAGCTAGCAGTCGACTTCGTAAGACAGAACATCGAAAGACGTGGCGGATGGAGAATGGATCCTGACGAGCCTGTCGTAGTGCATCCGAACCAGAAGCTTGAAGATGTCATCGGCACATGGCCAGAGGGTGAGATTCCTGCACGCGTAGGTGACTGGATGAACCGTCCTCACCAGAGATGGACCCTTACAGTAGTTCCGGAAGCTGGCGGATACGTAGGTGGTCAGTACTACAAGATCCAGATCGAGGGTACAGACAAGACTCTTGCTGCGACTGAGGATCTTGACGTGACGGTAGCTCCGGCATATGATGGCTCGGATGCCCAGCTCTGGAGAATCGAGCAGGCTACAGACGGATCATACCGTATCATGCCAAAGTCGACTCCAGGTTATGTCCTCACTTCTGTTGCTGACAGCACTCCTACTCTCGCAAAGTGGGATTTCAGTAGCGACAACTGCAAGTGGAACTTCATCGCGAAGTAACATATGAACCGTATATTACATGTATTGCTGGTACTGGCTGTCATTACAGCCTGTACCGGCAATCCTGCTTCAGAGACGGCAGGTCCCCAGAGCGCTTCTACAAATGCTCCGGGATGTGAATGGCCGAAGGTCAATCCTGATCTCAGCGTCGAGTTCAAGGTTGAGCTTCCGGATGCTGATAAGGTAGCTGTAGATATATGCGGCGAGATCTATTCCATGTCAAAGAATGAGGCCGGCGTCTGGACCGTGACCGTAGCTCCGCAGGAGCCGGGATTCCATTATTATTTCCTGATCATTGACGGAAAGCGTGTTGCTGACCCTTGCAGCCAGCATTTCTATGGCTGCGCGACCATGGCCAGCGGTATAGATATCCCTGAAGCCGGATGTGACTTCTACCTTCCTGACGGGAAAACCCCTCGCGGAGAAGTACGCAGGGAGCGTTACTGGTCTAGAGTGGAAGACGGCGCGCGTGTATGCTATGTGTATGTTCCTGCCGAATACGGACAGAACCCTCTGAAACGCTATCCTGTGCTCTATCTGCAGCACGGTGGCGGAGAGGATGAGACCGGCTGGGTAATGCAGGGCAAGACTGATGTCATCATGGACAAGCTTATCGCACAGGGCAAGGCCGAGCCGATGCTTATCGTGATGGAGTTCGGTCAGTCAGGCGGAGACTTCGGAAGGATCCTGCTTGAGGAGACCATTCCTATGATCGACTCAAAGTACAGGACCATTGCCGACAGCAGACACCGTGCGATGGCAGGCCTTTCGATGGGTGGCGGCCAGTCATGGTCAATCGGACTGAAGCATCCGGAAGTGTTCGCTAACATCGGGATCTTCTCTTCTGGAATGTTCGGAGGAGTACGCTATGCTCCTTTCGAACTTGAAAAGGAACTTCCGGAACTCCTTGCCGATCCTGTGGCATTCAATGACAATCTGGATCTTTTCTATATCTCATGCGGAGAGACAGATCCTCGTATCACTTATACCCAGGCCGCTGTCGAGGCCATGAGGGAGAAAGGAGCCGAGATTCATTTCTCGTCCTTTCCTGGTGGGCATGAGTGGCAGCCATGGAGAAAGTCCATCCATGAATTCGCACAGTTGGTTTTCAAGAATAACTAAAGAAATATTACCATGAAGAGAATCTTTTATTTCTTATCATTCCTGATGTGCTCTCTAGCACTTCAGGCGCAGCCTGCCGGAGGTTTCGGCGGCTGGCAGATGCCGAAGATAGATGTGCATTGCTCCGAGAAGTTTGCGGACATCGATTATGTCGGTGACGGTCAGGTCTATCACAAGCTTGACATTTATATTCCGAAGGTGGAGAAGGAGGCTTATCCTGTTGCTGTCCATATTTATGGAAGTGCTTGGTTCTCGAACAACTCCAAGAACATGGCGGATCTCGGCACTATCGTGAATGCGCTTCTTGATGCAGGATATGCTGTTGTGACTCCGAACCATCGTTCGTCCATGGACGCAAAGTTCCCAGCACAGATCCATGACATCAAGGCGGTGATCCGTTTTGTACGTGGAAATGCGGAGAAGTATGGATTCGATACAGATTTCATCGTGACTTCAGGCTTCTCTTCAGGAGCTCACCTTGCTTCGCTTGCAGCGACAAGCTGTGGCGTAGCAGAGCTTGAGGGTTCTCTTGGAAACTATACCGGTTACAGTAGCCTAGTGGATGCTGCATGTTGCTGGTCAGGTCCTACCGACCTCAATTTCATGAGCTGCGGCCGTGAGGTCGATGACTGGAATCATGGACCTGAAGAGGCTGTTATGGGCTTTGCCTTCAAGGGCAATGAAGAGGCTTTCAAGGCTCTCAACGCTACGACATACATCGACCCTTCCGATCCTCCGATCGTAGTCTTCCACGGAACCGCAGACAATGTGGTTCCTGTATGTCAGGGCGAGCATTTTCATGAGCTTCTTGCAAAGGCGGGCGTACAGACCGAGCTTCATCTTGTGGACGGTGCCGGCCATGGCATGGGAATGTATGCACCGGAGACATTGGAGACTATGGTTTCATTCGTCGATCGTGCACGTGTTTCAAAGGCCGTAAAGGAAGATTTCGCTCCATCTGCGGCAAACCAGCCTGGAAAGCAGTATCCGATGGTCAATTCGGAGCGTATTGTCCGCGCACAGCTCAAGGCTCCTGATGCGGTGACTGTAAAGCTCGATATCGGAGGCGTGAAATACCCTATGAAGAGGGATGAGAACGGTGTATGGACCGGTGACTCGGCTCCGCAGGACGAAGGCTTCCATTATTATCAGTTCGAGGTGGACGGAGCATCTGTTCCGGATCCGGGCAGCCTTTATTATTATGGTGCAGGCCGTTGGGGCAGCGGAATCGAGATTCCAGCCCATGACCAGGATTTCTATGCCTTGAAGAATGTCCCTCATGGCGATATCCGCGAGGTGCATTACTGGTCGGAGACAAACAAGGCTATGCGTCACTGCTTCATCTATACTCCTCCGGGATATGACCAGAACAAGAAGAAGAGGTATCCTGTGCTCTATCTCCAGCACGGTGGCGGCGAGAACGAGTACGGATGGCCGGAGCAGGGCAGGACAGGCCTCATCATGGACAACCTTATCGCGGATGGCAAGGCTGAAGAGTTCATTATCGTCATGGATAACGGCACATGGGCAAGACCACGTCGTGCACCAGGCATGGGCCTTCCGTCAAACTGGGCTGACGGCTTTATGAACACCCTTATCAACGACATCATCCCGATGGTTGATTCGAGATACCGTACAAAAGCTGACAGCAAGTACCGCGCAATGGCCGGCCTCTCGATGGGAGGAATGCAGACAAAGGCCATCACAATGAAGAATCCTGATGTCTTCTCTGCCCTCGGAATCTTCAGCGGCGGAGTGATTTCAGCCGAAGAGGCAGATCAGGCAGAAGGCTTCAGAGATGCATACAAGCTTGTTTTCATAAGCTTCGGCAGCCGTGAGGTCGAGACTCCTCGTTATGGCCACGATCCGAAGGTCGTTACCGAAGAGCTCAAGGCTTCAGGTATGAACGCCCACTACTATGTATCTCCGGATACAGCTCACGAATGGCAGACCTGGCGCCGCAGCCTCTACCAATTCGCCCAGCTCCTTTTCAAATAACCACAGCGGGCGGTTATACCTGATATAAAATAAACCCGACCGAATATGTAGGTGACATGCCACCCCCGGCTAGGGGGTGCCTGCCGCAGGCAGGCGGGGGTCACCGCAATATCGGTCGGGTTTATTTTTGTATCAAGTAACCTATCTCATGATAGTCGCCTCACGGTCAGGACCTACAGAAATGATCTTGATAGGAACCTCGAGGAAATTCTCCATGAATGCGATATAGTCGCGGAACTCCTGTGGAAGTTCTTCCTCTGTACGGCAATGAGTGAGGTCTGTGTTCCATCCCTTGAACTCTGTATATACAGGCTGGATGTCTGCATAAGTGTCGAAAGGCCACTGGTTTGAAGGCTTTCCGTCAACGATGTATGATGTGCAGACTTTGATGGTCTCGAATGTATCGAGACAGTCAGACTTCATCATGATGAGGTCGGTCACGCCGCTGATCATCACAGCATATTTGAGGGCTACGAGGTCGAGCCAACCGCAACGGCGAGGACGCCCTGTAACTGCTCCGAACTCATGTCCGATTGCACGGATCTTTTCACCTGTCTCATCGAAGAGCTCGGTAGGGAACGGACCGCTTCCTACGCGTGTACAGTATGCCTTGAAGATTCCGTATACATGTCCGATCTTCTGCGGGCTTACACCGAGACCTACGCATGCTCCCGAGCATGATGTTGTAGATGATGTCACGAACGGATATGAACCGTAATCGATGTCGAGCATTGAGCCCTGTGCACCCTCTGCAAGGATCTCATTGGTCTTGAGAAGCTCGTTGATATAGTATTCGCAGTCAACAAGCTCGAATTTCTTGAGGAAATCCACAGCTTCCATGAACGCAGCATCCTCTGCATGTGGATCACACTCATAGCCCATCTGCTTGAGAAGGGTGATGTGCCTGTTCTGAAGCTTCGCATATCTGTCAGCGAAGTCTGGAGCGAGGATGTCGCCTACGCGTAGACCGTGACGGCTGATCTTGTCTGTGTAAGTCGGTCCGATACCCTTGAGGGTCGATCCGATCTTGCTCTTTCCCATTGCCGCCTCATTGGCAGCGTCGAGAAGTCTGTGAGTAGGAAGGATGAGATGTGCCTTCTTTGCGATCACGATACGTTCAGTCACAGGAATTCCTGTCTTGTCGGCGATGTTGTCGCATTCTCCCTTGAATGTGATAGGGTCGAGGACCACGCCGTTTCCGACGATGTTCTTTGCATCATCTCTGAAGATTCCTGACGGAACAGATCTGAGCACAAAGCTTTTTCCATCGAAATGGAGTGAGTGACCTGCGTTAGGGCCACCCTGGAAACGTGCCACTACAGGATAGTTTCCTGCAAGCACGTCAACGATCTTACCTTTTCCTTCGTCGCCCCACTGGAGGCCGAGTACTACATCAAGTTTCATTTTCGGTATATGGTTATTCTGTTAATTTCTGATGATTAGAATGGAAGGTCATCCTCCGGCATGTCGTCAACGACGTTCTGTGGTGCTGCAGGGCGCTGCTGCTGTGGCGCAGGGGCATATGCCGGCTGCTGCGGCTGACTGTATGACGGGGCTGCAGGCTGTGCAGGAGCAGCATATCCAGGCTGCTGGTAGCCCTGTGGCTGCTGGTATCCTCCCTGCTGGGCTCCAGGATTGTCAGACTTCTTGCCGAGGAGCTGGAGAGTGTCTGCAATGATTTCGGTAGTGTACCTCTTGTTGCCGGTCTGGTCGTCCCATGATCTTGTGCGGATACGTCCCTCGATATAGAGCTGTGTGCCCTTCTTTACGAATCTTTCGACAACATCCGCCGTGTTTCTCCAAGCCACGATGTTGTGCCATTCTGTGTTCTCGCGTGTTTCACCGTTACGGTCCCTGTACCTCTCGGTTGTGGCCAGCGTGAATGTCGCCACTTTTGCATTTCCGGATTGTCCATCAAGGTAACGTACTTCAGGGTC
>RHMF01000369.1_pt1 | contig 19934 bp, 19 predicted proteins | sample 5365151 | NCBI WGS metagenome assembly RHMF01 (sample SAMN10266501, study PRJNA497801) | feces metagenome | isolation source: feces | host: Bos taurus | place: China: Prairie of Fairy Mountain | collected 2017-08-14 | reverse complement strand
AGGAACTGATGGACGCTGTTGACTCCTATATCCCCACTCCCGACCGTAAGGCTGACATGCCCTTCCTGATGCCCGTGGAAGACGTGTTCACCATCTCCGGCCGTGGTACTGTTGCTACTGGCCGTGTTGAGCGTGGTCAGATCAATAAGAACGACAAGGTCGAAATCGTTGGCCTGCGTGAAGAGAAGAAGGAAACCACCGTTACCGACATCGAAATGTTCCACAAGCTGCTGGACTACGCTGAAGCTGGCGACAACATCGGCGCTCTGCTGCGTGGTGTAGACAAGAAGGAAATCGAAAGAGGTCAGGTTCTCTGCAAGCCCGGCTCCATCAAGCCTCTGACCAAGTTCGCTGGCCAGGTTTACGTTCTGTCCAAGGAAGAAGGCGGCCGTCACACCCCCTTCTTTAACAACTATCGTCCTCAGTTCTACTTCCGTACCACCGACGTTACCGGCATCATTTCCCTGCCCGAAGGCGTTGAAATGTGCATGCCCGGCGACAACGTTGTTATGAATGTTGAGCTGATCACCCCCATTGCTATCGAAAAGGGTCTGCGTTTCGCTATCCGTGAAGGCGGCCGTACCGTTGGTTCCGGCGTTGTTACCGAAATCTACGAATAATCAATAGCCTAATCTAATAAAAGGCCGTTACCCTCGGGTAACGGCCTTTTTCTATACTATGTAAAACTGCCTACCCGATTGGGTAGGCAGTTTTTTATGCGACGCGGGTCTGTAAGCCGGGTTCTGTTTTGACAGCCATCTATCTAAACCTACCGTTGCCGATGGGTTTTAGCCGCCTCCTCGGAGCGGTCGGGCAAACCTTATGGATATTACATCCATTGCTCCTCCACGGCGTTGCTTCGGGATAGAGTTTACATCGTAAAACCCATGTCACCATGGGCCGGGTGGGCTCTTACCCCACCTTTTCAGCCTTACTGCACAGCCTCAATGAAACTGCGAAGCGGTATATCTCTGTTGCACTTGTCCTGAGGTCACCCTCGCTCGGCGGGCGTTACCCGTTATCCTTGCCCTGTGAAGCCCGGACTTTCCTCACCCGGTGCCTTTCGGCATCCGGCCGCGGCTGTCCAACCCGGTCGCAATGCCTATTTTACTCTAAAGATGGTCAAATGTCAAACATTCAGTTGCAAAACAGGCTTGGAAGGGCTATACTATAGGTATCTATGACTTGCGAGAGGTGTGTATGCAGATGCCGTTTGATACGTATTTTCAATCTCTGAAAGGTAAAAATATACTTGTAATGGGTCTGGGTGTAAGTAATCGCCCCCTTGTTCGTTTGCTTCTGTCCTACGGCTGCACCGTCACCGGCTGTGACCGCACTCCCAGAGAAAAACTGGATGCTGAGGTTCTGGAGCTGGAAAGCTTGGGTTGCAAGCTGAAGGTAGGGGAGAACTACCTGGAAGATCTGCAAGCAGACTTGGTGTTCCGTACCCCCGGTATGCACCCGGATATTCCTGCCCTCAAGGCACTTCGGGAAAGTGGGGCAAAGGTTACCAGCGAAATGCAGGTGTTCTTTGAACTTTGTCCCTGCAATCTGCTGGCAGTAACCGGCTCTGACGGCAAGACCACAACCACCACGCTGATTTCTGAAATCCTGAAGGCAGATGGTAAAACCGTATGGCTTGGCGGCAATATTGGCACACCCCTGCTTTCTTCTGTTCCTCAGATGCAGAAAAATGACTGGGCAGTTGTGGAGCTCAGCTCCTTCCAACTGATGGATATGACCCGTAGTCCCCGGGTGGCAGTTATCACAAATTTGGCTCCCAACCATCTGGATGTACATAAAGATATGGACGAGTATATTTGGGCCAAGCAAAACCTGTACCGGTATCAAAAACCGGGGGATATTTTGGTGGTAAATGCAGACAATGGCATCACAAATGCGTTCAAAGGAATTGGGGAAACCCGGTATTTTTCCGGGCATAAAATCCTGGAAAAAGGCGTATATTTGCGGGAAAATGTGATTTATCGGGATGAAATACCGGTGCTGGACACCAAGACGATTTTACTTCCGGGTGTGCATAATGTGGAAAACTATATGGCGGCTATCGCAGCACTCCAAGGCATCGCCAGTGATGATGCAATTCGCCATGTAGCCGCCAACTTTGGCGGTGTGGAACATCGGATAGAGTTGGTGCGTATTGTAGGCGGTGCTAAGTATTACAATGACTCGATTGCCTCTTCTCCAAGCCGTACCATTGCGGGTCTGAAGAGTTTCAATCAAAAGGTTCTGCTGATTGCCGGCGGCTATGATAAGCACATTCCCTATGATGTTCTTGGACCGGAGATCTGCGACAAGGTAAAGGTTCTCCTTGTGAACGGTGCAACAGGTCCTCAAATCCGGCAGGCCGTGGAGCAAACCCCTGGCTATGTGACAGGCAATCCGGAAATTGTGGATTGCAGCGACTTTACTGATGCAGTAAATAAGGCGGTACAAATGGCAAAGGAAGGGGATATCGTACTGATGAGCCCAGCCAGCGCGGCATTTGACCAGTTCAAGAACTTTATGGAACGGGGCAATTACTTTAAGAAACTGATAAAGGAGCTATAAGTATGGCTGCTTATGAACCACAAATTGCATATAGCGGCAAATACTGTGGCGCGGTGATCGTTGCTGCCGGCAGTGCTTCCCGAATGGAAGGTATTGACAAGAACTTGGCACTTTTGGGTGGCGAACCTGTCATTATGCAAACGGTAAAGGCCTTCCAATCCTGTCCTGCCATTGGGGAAATTGTTATTGTCACTCGGCAGGACTTGCTGGAAAAAATAGCAGAACTTGCCGCGCCGTTTAAGAAAGTGAAGGCAGTTGTCGTGGGAGGGGCAGACCGAACGCAGTCCGTCCTGTGTGGACTGCAAGCACTTTCTGAAAAGGTGGAGCTCGCGGCAATTCACGATGGTGCAAGACCTTTGATTACCCCTATGCTGATTAGTGAGACGGTGACAGCAGCGGATTTCCGCGGTGCGGCTGCCCCTGCAATTCCCGTAAAGGATACTATTAAAAATGTGCAGAATCACTGGGTTTACGGCACACCTGACCGCAGTTCCCTTCGGGCAGTCCAGACCCCGCAGGTGTTCTGCTTGCCCGACCTTCTTACTGCGCTTACTCAAGCGATTAAGGATGGTGTAGCTATTACAGATGACTGTTCTGCATTAGAGAGAATGGGCATCCCTGTGTATCTGGTAGACGGACAGGAGAGCAATATGAAAATCACCACGCCTATGGATCTAAAAGTGGCGCAGATGTTATGGGAGGAACGGCAATGAGAATTGGACACGGTTATGATGTGCATCGCTTGGTGACTGAACGGGATCTGATTTTAGGCGGCGTACAGATTCCCTATGAAAAAGGCCTTTTGGGCCACTCTGATGCAGATGTGCTGACCCATGCGGTTATGGATGCGCTCCTGGGTGCTGCCGGATTGGGGGATATCGGGCGGCATTTTCCGGATACAGATCCGCAATATAAGGGCATTTCTTCTCTCAAGCTTTTATCCTGCGTTGCAGAGAAATTAGACTTTGCCGGTTACAGGGTGGGCAATATTGACGTGACGGTAATTGCCCAGGCACCCAGGCTGAAGGAGTTTATTCCTCAAATGCAGGCAAATCTTGCAGGTGTTTTGGGGGTAGATATGGATCGGGTGAACGTGAAAGCAACCACCGAAGAACATTTGGGCTTTACCGGAGACGGATCCGGTATTGCTTGCCACAGCGTTTGCATTTTGGAGCATATCTAACAGAATACGGCACAATCTGACCTCCCGGGCATAAACTGACCCGGGAGGTATTTATATGGAAGTATATCTGATCACTTTCCGTTCGATTACCCCTGCCCAAAGAGGTGAGGCCCTTTTGCGTAGGGGACAAATTTCCTGCACCTTGCGGCGTACTCCCGGATGGCTGCAGGATAAGGGGTGCGGCTACAGTTTGCGGCTTTCAAAAGAGCGTGTGCTGGATGCAGTTTCTTTGCTTCGCAGTGCCAAAATTCCATTCCAAAAAGTCTATTATCAGCCGGAAAAAGGGGATGCAGAGGAGGTAAGCCTATGATCTATTTTGACCATGGTGCAACTTCTTTTCCCAAACCGAGAGCTGTAAGTGATGCCATGGCGCAGGCCTTAAAAACCTGCGCCAATCCCGGAAGGGGCGGGCATAAGCCTGCGATGGAAGGGGCAAAACGGGTGCTTAGCTGCCGAAATACTGCTGCCTCCTTCTTCGGTTGCCAACCGGAACAAGTGCTGTTTACCGGCAACTGCACCCAAGGTTTGAACACAGCAATCTTCAGTCTGCTGAAGCCAGGCGAACGGGCAGTGATCTCCGGGTTTGAACACAATGCAGTGACCCGGCCACTCCATGCATTGGGTGCAAAAATCACAGTGGCAGGCAGGACCCTTTTCGATTGGCAGAATACCTTGGAGGAATTTGAAAATGCTTTGCGCCGGGGACAGGATTTGGCGGTTTTCACCATGGCTTCCAATGTGTTTGGCTATATTCTGCCAATAGAAGAGCTTTCCGCCCTGTGCAGAACCTATGGTGTCCCTTTTGTGGTGGATGCCGCCCAGGGAGCAGGTATTTTACCTCTGCATATGGAAAAACTGCAGGCGGATTTTATCGCAATGCCGGGACACAAGGGCCTTTTGGGCCCCCAGGGAACAGGCATTCTCCTGTGCAAAAATCCCCCCAAGCCCCTCATTTACGGGGGCACAGGGAGTATGTCCCGGGAGCAGAGCATGCCGGATTTTCTTCCCGATGTGGGGGAGGCTGGCACCGTCAATGTACCGGGTATTGCAGGATTGGAAGCTGGTATCCGGCTTGTAAAGGCAAGAGGACTTAAAACAATCCTGACAAAAGAGGCACGGCATGGAGAACTATTTGCCCAGGGGCTGCAGAAGTTAGGTTATCGTGTGTTCTGCGGTAAACACCAGTTAGGCACGGTTTCCTTTGTGCCGAAAGGGGATTGTGAGGAGCTGGCAGAGCATCTTGCACGCAAGGGAATTTGCGTTCGGGCGGGGCTTCACTGCGCCCCCTTCGCCCATGATAGCGCAGGTACTTTAGACACAGGGACGGTGCGCATAAGTTTCGGTTGGGACAATACAGACCGGCAAAGGGAAAAACTGTTGGAAATACTGGAAAACTCACCCATTTGAAATGAAAAAATTTTCGATCTCCTATTGATATCATCGTCAAAATCCGTTATAATGGAACGGATAATAGGATAGGTATGCCATCCGCACAGATGGCATACGAAACTCGAGAATGGGGGATGGCTTTATGGAGAATCTGCAAGCCCTGTGGAAACAGATCACCATTATGGGATGGTCAGATATTCTGGACATTATTGCTGTTGCATGTTTGATTTATTGGCTGGTGCCGCTCTTCCGGTCCACCGGCTCTTCCCGAATTGCCAAAGTGGTGGTTGCACTGCTGCTGGTTATTTGGCTCACAGGCGTGCTGAAAATGCACACACTGAATTTCATACTGTCCCAGCTTTCTCAGGTTGGTCTGATTGCCATTGTTGTTCTGTTCCAACCGGAACTGCGCCGAATGATTGACCATTTAAGCAATATGAAATGGAAAAGGCTCTTCGACCCGGAAGAAGAAAATGACTTGATGATACCCATCATTCAGCAGACAGTGCAGGCCTGTGAAGTGATGAGCCAGGAACGTATTGGCGCGCTGATTGTATTTGGCAGAACCAGCCACTTAGACGAATACTACAAGACCGGTACACTGCTGGATGCCCAGGTTTCTGAGCAACTCATCCGCAATATTTTCTTCCCCAAAGCTTCTTTGCACGATGGTGCTATGATTATTCAGGAAAACCGCATTACCGCAGCCGGCTGCGTATTGCCCCTTTCAGAAAGCGAACGGCTGAATGCGGATTTAGGTACTCGTCACCGGGCAGGTGTGGGCATGAGCGAAGCTACCGATGCAGTGGTGGTAATCGTGTCTGAAGAAACCGGTGTCATTTCTGTGGCCGTCGGTGGCATTTTGAAGCGGCACCTGGCGCCAAAAACACTGGAGCGACTCCTGCGAAACGAACTTTGCCACGAACAGAAAGCACAAAATGAAAACCTGGTGGTAAAGCTGTTGCAGAAACTTCATGTGAATGACAAGGGAGGTAAGCAGAAATGAAAGGTAAAATTATCGCAGCTCTGCTTTCCTTGCTGGCGGCCTTTAGCCTTTGGCTGTATGTGATTACTGTAGTCAGTCCCGACTCTGAAGCCACATTTGATGTGTATGTAAAAGTGGATAACGACAGCATCCTGAAAGAAAAAGGGCTGATGCTGAACCCGGAGCAGAAACCCACCGTTCATCTGAAACTATCCGGTAACCGCTCTGATCTTATCAAGCTGACCAATGAAAATATTACTGTCAAGGTGGATGCAGCGAAGATTCAGGATTACAATCTCAATCAGCAGGTGCAGCTGAACTACACGATCACCTATCCCGGTAATGTGCCCAATAATGCTATTACCGTTATCAGCCGAAATCCCGACTACATTGAACTGGATATTTGGCCTTATGTAGAAAAGACCGTTTCCCTTGAGCCTATGTATGTGGGTGAACGGGAAGAGGGATATATGATTTCCGGCGCTGTGTTCGGCTCACCACAGCTTCATATTTCCGGCCCTAAGGAAATGGTTGAGCGTGTGGCCTCGGCCAAGGTGGAAATTGACCTGACCGGTGTAAAGGAACCCATCTCCAAGGAAATGACCTTCCGGTATTACGATGCCCAAGGCCAGGTAGTAGATGACGATTTTATCGTCAGCGAAGAGCTGGGCAGTAAGCAGCAAGTTCAGGTGGACCTGATGGTGCAGCGGGGTAAGGAAATCCCCATAACGGTAGAGTTGATTGCCGGTGGCGGCGCCACTAAGGATCACTGCACAGTTACCCTCAGCCATAAGATTTTGCGAGTGTCCGGCAGCGAAGAAAAACTTGCTGACCTTACGGAACTGAAATTAGACCCCATTGACCTTTCCCAGGTTGTGGATACTGCTACTTTCGAACGGGACGTTGTACTGCCCGCAGGCATCAGCAATGTAACCGGTGTGGACAAAATTACTGTTACAGTCAAAGTAAACGGCCTTGCCACAGTTCGACTGCCTGTAGGTAATTTCCAGCCTAAGAATACCAATTTGAACGCGGATATTTACACGGAAGTTCTGCAGGTGACCTTCCGGGGACCTGAAAATGTAATTGACAAACTTACTTCTGAAGATGTGACCGCTTATGCAGACTTTACCGGCCTTTCCAGCGGTACCTATTCTCAGGTGCCTGTGCTGTTTGCCTTTGATAGCCGCTTTGCAAATGTTGGCGCTATCGGCAGTTATTCGGTTTCTGCGGCTTTGGGCGTTAACAGCCAGCAATAGAAAAGAGGAAAGAGTATGGCTCAGATTAAAAGTATGACCGGTTACGGCCGGAATGTGGAGACAAGAAACGGCCGGGAATTTACTGTGGAACTTCGTTCCGTAAATAACCGCTATTTAGACTGTTCTGTGCGGCTGCCCAGAATGCTGACCTTTGCAGAAGAAGCAGTCAAGCAGGCTGTGAAAGCCACCGTCTCCCGGGGCAAGGTGGATGTGTTCATCACCTTGCGTGCCGAGGGGGGCGAAGAAGCCCAGGTAAGTCTCAATAAGACCGTCGTGGAAGGCTATCTGGCTGCTATGCGGCAGATGGTTTCAGAGTGCGGTGTGAAGGACGATATCAGCGTTTCTACTTTGTCACGTTTGCCGGAAGTTTTCTCTGTGGAGAAGCCCCAGGTAGACGAAGATGAACTGCTGGAGGACCTGATGGCTGTTGTAAAGGTTGCCTTAGCAAACTACGATGCTATGCGTACTGCCGAAGGACATGCTCTGGATAAGGACCTGCGCACACGAGGTGAAGTCATTTTGAAACTGGTTTCTCAGGTGGAAGCAGGAAATGCTCAAACGGTGATTGATTATCGTACAAAACTGGAGAATAAACTCAGGGAAGTGCTGGAAAATACCGCTATTGACGAGAGCAGAATTCTCACCGAGGCTGCAATTTTCGCAGATAAGGTGGCGGTAGATGAAGAAACAGTCCGCCTGCGCAGCCACTTAAAGCAGATGGAAGCAATGCTTACCGGCGGTGGCGCCATCGGCAGAAAACTGGACTTCCTCCTTCAGGAAATGAACCGGGAAGCCAATACCATCGGCTCCAAATGCACCGATGTGAAACTGGCCCGTATTGTGGTGGACATTAAGGCAGAACTGGAGAAAATCCGGGAGCAGACCCAGAATATCGAGTAAGAGGCGCATATGAAACTGATTAACATAGGTTTTGGCAGTATGATTGCAGAAGGCAGAGTGCTGTCTGTATTGGAGCCTGAGTCCGCACCCATTAAGCGCGTGGTGCAGGAGGCAAAGGAACGGGGAATGCTGATTGATGCATCCTACGGCAGAAAAACCCGGTCCGTTATCCTGATGGATACTGACCATGTGATTTTATCCGCTTTGACCCCCCAGGTTTTGGCTGGTTTACCGGAGGAGGAAGACAATGGGTAAAGGAAAATTATTTGTGATTTCCGGCGCATCCGGTGTGGGTAAAAGCACAGTGCTTGGCGCAGTGATGGCCCAAAGAGAAGATTTGCTGTTCTCCGTATCCGCTACCACCCGAGCACCCCGCCCGGGCGAGAAGGAAGCAGTAAGTTACTATTTCGTATCCAAGGAAACATTTTTGGATATGATTAAAAAAGATGCCTTTATTGAATACGATGCCCATATGGACAATTACTATGGTACGCCCATAGACCAGTTGGAAGAAAAACTCAGCCGTGGAAATGTGATTTTGGACATCGAGCCTAATGGGGCGTTTCACGTCCGAAAGACCCGCCCTGATGCAGTGCTGATTTTTATTGCACCGCCTTCCCTGGAAACTCTGGAGCAGCGACTCCGGGGTAGAGGAGACACAGATGAAGCCCAGATCAAAATCCGGCAGGACCGGGTTGCCTGGGAGATGGAGCAAAGTAAGCTTTACGATTATACTGTGGTCAACGACCAGGTGGATGAGTGCGCCCGGAATATCTTGAATATTATCGCCAAAGTGGCGGATTAAAATTGGAGGATTATATTATGCTTTACCCCCCTGTTGCAGATTTACTGAAGAATGTTGATAGCCGTTACCTGCTGGTAAATGTGGTTGCCCAGCGCGCAAGACAGATTGCCATTGAAGCCGAGCAGTACCAGGAAGAACTGCCCGAAAAGCCTGTAACTTTGGCTATTTGGGAAGTGGCTGAAGGCAAACTGACTGCTGGTTTGAAGGAAGAGTACACAAAATAAGAAGAAAAAAGAGGAGGAGGGGCTTTATGATTGCAAAAGTTGCTGTTAGTGCGGCTAATTTTGCCATTGACAAGCCCTACTCTTACTTTATTCCCCAGGGCATTTCCCTGGAAATCGGTATGCGTGTGATTGTGCCTTTCGGTCGGGGAAACCGGCTATGTGAGGGTGTGGTCCTGGGGTTAGAGCCCTACCGGGATGAAACACTGAAATCCATTGAAACGGTGCTGGATGAAACACCGTTGGTGGATGATACGATGCTTCGCCTGGCTGCCTTTATGCGGAGTAGGTATTTTTGTACTTTCTATGAAGCAGTCCGGGCTATGCTCCCGGCTGGCTTGTGGTTTCAGGTGAAAGAAACCTACCGACTCACGGAAGACCGATCCTGGCAGGAAAAGCCTTCCCGAAATCCGGTGGCCCAAAGATTGCTGGAAGCCATTTTGGAAGCAGGCGGTGCCTGGGATGGTGTGTTCTTGCGGCGTCTTGCCACAGAAGAGGAATTTGAAAAGGCTGTTTCCTATCTTCTCAAGAAGAAATGGATTACCGGCGACCGGGATTTTGTCCGGAAGACCGGGGATAAGACCGAGCAAGTGGCAACCCTGGCTTCCTCTGCGGAGGAGGCTATGGAATATGCATCCAAGCGGCCCAAGAGTGCCATTCAGCAGAAAAATGTGCTGGAACTTCTATGTAGCATAGGCAGTGCTTCCGTAAAAGAAATCTGCTACTTTACCGGCGCAAAGCCCGGCACATTACGGCGGCTTTCTGAACTGGGCTATGTGACGTTAACGGAAAAGCCTGTCCTTCGGTGCCGGGAAATTGTGCCTGCTCAAATCGACCGGGAAATGGAGTTAAACGAAGAGCAAACGGCAGCCTTTGAAGGCCTTTACAGCCAGTTAACTGCCCCAATACCCGGCGCGGCATTATTGCACGGCGTTACCGGTTCAGGAAAAACAGCTGTATATATCCGGCTTATTCAGGCTTGCCTGAGCAGGGAAAAACAGGCCATTTTGCTGGTGCCGGAAATTGCTTTAACTCCGCAGCTTTTGGGACTGATGGCGGCTTGGTTTGGGCCGGCGGTGGCAGTGCTCCATAGCAGTCTGCCTGCTACAGAACGCTATGACCAATGGAAACGAATTCGCAGCGGAGGGGCCAAAGTTGTGGTAGGCACCCGTTCTGCGGTGTTTGCACCCTGCAAAAATCTGGGCCTTGTCATTTTGGATGAGGAACAGGAACATTCCTATAAATCAGAAAACAATCCCCGATACAATGCCAAGGAAGTGGCGTTATGGCGGGGTGTGAAAGAAAAGGCCCTGGTGGTTCTGGGATCGGCTACACCCAGTGTGGAAACGATGTATCATGCGAAAATGGGAGAGTATGCCTTATATACCATGAAGCACCGCTATGGCGGAAGAAACCTGCCAAAAGTGGAAATTGTGGATATGCGCCGGGAACTGGAACAGGGTAACGATGCCTCCGTCAGTTACACACTGCAAGATGCCATCGGACAGACGGTAGAAAAAGGGCAGCAGAGCATTTTGTTTCTGAATAGGCGGGGCAATAGTCGGGCCCTTGTGTGTGTGGACTGCAGGGAGAGCCCGGAATGCCCCCGATGCGCTGCCCGGCTGACCTACCACAGCGCCAATAACCGGCTGATGTGTCATTACTGTGGCCATTCCCAGCAGGTGGCGGACAGGTGTCCTGCTTGTGGTGGACCGCTAAAGCAGGTTGGAACCGGCACCCAAAAGGTGGAGCAGGAACTGCTTGCTTTGTTCCCAGGCAGGGAAGTTGCCCGGATGGATGCGGATACCGTCAATGCGGTGAATACCCATGAAGTTATCTTAAACCGTTTCCGGCAGGAGAATATCCCTGTGCTGGTGGGCACTCAAATGGTGGCAAAGGGCTTGGATATGCCCAATGTAACTTTAGTTGGCGTGCTGGATGGGGATTTGAGCCTGTATAGCGACAGTTATCGGGCAGCAGAAACTACCTTCAATATGCTTACCCAGGTGGTAGGCAGAGCCGGTCGGGGTCAACAGGAAGGCAGAGCGGTTATTCAGACCTATGCCCCGGAGCACAAGGTCATAACCTTGGCATCCCGGCAAGATTATGACGGCTTTTATGAAACAGAAATTGCTTTGCGGCAGTTGCAGAATTTGCCTCCTTTTGGCGATATTATCCATCTGACTTTCACCGGTCAGGAGGAGGGAAGAGTGCTTCACGGCAGTGCAAAGTTTGCATCTTCCTTGCAAAAGTGTATGCACTCGACGCCCTTTGGGGGACAAGCCTGGAACCTGCTTGGCCCGGCTCCCTGTCCGGTGCCGAAAATTAACTATCATTTCCGCTATCGGCTCACGCTTCGCTGCAAGGCGGATAAACAATTACGGGAATTGCTTGCACATCTTTTGCGGCAATTTGCCCAGGATAAAGAAAACAGAGGTGTCAGCGTCTTTGCGGACATCAATGGATTTGACTAAGAGGATACACTATGGGACTTAGAAAAATACTTACAGACAAAGAACCTGCCCTGCATAAGACTTGTAAGGCAGTGGAAACCTTTGACAAGAAACTTCACAAACTTCTGGACGATATGGCAGAAACTTTGGTAGATTCCGGCGGAGTAGGCCTTGCCGCTCCCCAGGTGGGTATTTTGCGCCGGGTGGTGCTGGTAGATACCGGGGAAGAAATTTTGGAACTGATTAACCCCACTTTGGTGGAAACCGACGGGGAGCAAACAGGTCCGGAAGGTTGCCTTAGTGTCCCCGGGAAGTACGGCCTGGTAAAGCGGCCCTACTATGCAAAAGTACGGGCGCAGGACCGGATGGGCAACTGGTATGAAGCAGAGGGCGAAGAACTGATTGCCCGTTGCTTCTGCCACGAACTGGACCATCTGGACGGTATTCTTTACACAGAAATTATGGATCGGTTCCTGACAGAAGAGGAATTGATGGAGTAACGGAGGAAACACTATGCGCGTGGTTTTTATGGGCACACCGGATATTGCGGCTACCTGCCTGAAAAGAATATTGGCTGACGGCTTTCAGGTGGTGGGCGTGTATACCCAACCGGACCGCCCGAAAAACCGGGGCATGAAACTGTTTCCTTCTCCCGTAAAGGAAGTGGCTTTGGCCCACAATCTGCCCGTTTTCCAGCCGGAAAATTTCCGGGATGAGGAAACGGTACGCCAATTGGCAGAACTGAAGCCGGATGTGGTGGCAGTTGTGGCATATGGCAGAATTTTACCCCAAAAGGTGCTGGATGTTGCTCCGTTGGGTTTTATCAATATTCACGCAAGCCTGCTTCCCCGCTACAGAGGCTCAGCCCCTTATCAGTGGGCGGTGCTGGATGGACTGAAAGAAACAGGCGTCAGTGCGATGTATCTGTGCCGGGAAATGGATGCAGGCGATGTGATTGATGTGGCAAAGACGCCTATTGATCCCAATGAAACGGCGGGTATGCTGTTGGACCGGCTGGCAATTTTGGGTGCAGAACTTTTAAGTAATACCCTTTCCAAAGTGGAAAGGGGAGAGGCAAAGGGCATTCCCCAGGAGGAAGCATTGGTAAGTTATGCGCCTATGCTGGATAAATCTATGTGTCCCATTGATTTTACAAAGAGTGCCCAGCAGGTGCACAACCATGTTCGGGGTCTGCACCCCTGGCCTGTGGCAACGACTTGCCTTGGCGGCAAAAATATGAAAATCCACGAAACGGTTATTGTGGAAGGGAAAGGGCAACCCGGGCAAATTTTGGGCCTTACAAAGACCGGCCTTGTTATTGCCTGTGGAGAAGGCGCAGTGGAAATTCGTTCAGTGCAGGCAGAGGGCGGCAAGAGGATGGGCGCGGTAGATTACTTCCGGGGACATCCTTTGGAGGTCTGAGATGGGGGCAAGACAGACCGCTTTGCGGGTGCTGATTGCCTGCCGGAAAGAAGGGGCCTGGTCCAACAGTGTGCTGAAAACCTACTTGCAGCAAGATGGGTTGGACCGCCGGGAGGCGGCACTGGCAACCCGGCTTTGTTACGGTGTTTTGCAAAATCGGCTGAAACTGGATTTTTACCTTTCTCAACTGCTGACAGGGAAACTGAAAGACCTGCACCCGGTTATCCGGGATATTCTCCATTTAGGCCTGTACCAGTTATTTTTTTCCGATAAAATTCCCGCCAGTGCGGCGGTGAATGAGTCGGTGGCACTTGCTAAGAAAAATTGCAAAAAGCAGCCCTTTGCGCCGGGTCTTGTGAACGGCGTTCTGCGTAATGCGGTCAGAAGGGCGGAAGAATTGAAGCAGCCTGTTACCTTGCAGGACCGCTACAGCCATCCCCAGAGTCTGATTGACCTGCTGATAAAGGCATATGGCTTGGAACGGGTGGAAAAAATGCTGTGCGCCAACAACGACGCGCCTCAAACAGTGGTGCAGGTGAACACACTGAAAACCACCCAGGAAGCATTAACGCAAATCCTTACAAAAGAAGGCGTGGAAGTAAAAGCCCACAGCTGGATGAAAGACTGTTTGGTGCTGTTTTCCACTGGAAATTTGGAAAATCTGGAAAGTTTCCAAAAGGGCCTTTACTATGTGCAGGATCCGGCAGCAAAACTTAGTGTTCTGTGTGCCAGGATACCCCCAAATGCCAACGTGCTGGATTGCTGCAGCGCTCCCGGCGGCAAGAGTTTTGCTGCCGCTATGATCTTACAAGGTACGGGAGCCATCCAGTCCTGCGATATTTACGATCATAAAATCCCTCTCATCCAAAAGGGCGCCCAAAGATTGGGCATTTCCAACCTGACAGCCTGCCGACAGGAAGCCGAAGTATATCGGGAGGACTGGAAAGAGAAAATGGATGTGGTGCTTGCGGATGTGCCTTGCTCCGGCTATGGTATTATCCGTAAAAAACCGGATATTCGATATAAAGACCCCAAGGAAATGGAGCAACTTCCTGCATTGCAGGGGGCAATTTTACAAAATCAGTCCCGATATGTAAAGCCGGGCGGTACACTGCTTTACTCCACCTGTACACTCCTTCCTCGGGAAAACGAAGAAGTTGTGGAAACATTTCTAAAGAAAAATCCCCAGTTTTACTTGGAAAAGCTGACCCTTCCGGATACTTTTCCGGAAAATACAACCGGTATGCTGACTTTGCTTACCGGGCAATTCGATACAGATGGCTTTTTCATTTGTAGATTAAGGAGAAAACAATGAAAGAACATTTGCGGTCTATGACCCTGGAGGAAATCTCCCTGGTGTTAAAGGAAATGAATCAGCCTGCTTTCCGTGCAAAGCAGGTGTTCACCTGGCTACATAAGGGTGTATCTTCCTGCGAGGAAATGACCAACCTGCCCCAAAGTCTGAGGGATGCGCTGGATGAAAAATATCCCCTCTTGCCCCCTAAAGTGGTACGCAAGCAGGAATCCCAAAAAGACGGCACAATGAAATATCTTTGGATGCTTTCCGACGGAAATTGCGTGGAAACGGTGCTGATGCGCTACCATTACGGCAATACGGTTTGCATTTCCACAGAAGTGGGCTGTGCGATGGGCTGCGCATTTTGCGCCTCCACTTTAGGCGGTCTTGTCCGTCGGCTGGAGCCCCGGGAAATGCTGGAGCAGGTGCTGTTCACCCAGATTGACTCCGGTTTGCCCATTTCGCATATTGTTTTGATGGGCATTGGCGAACCTCTTGACAATTACGAAAATGTCCTTCGCTTTTTGCACCTTGTAAACAGCGAATTGGGTATGAATATTTCTATGCGTCATATTAGCCTATCCACTTGCGGCTTGGTGCCGAAAATTGATGCTCTGGCGGAGGAAAAACTGCAACTGACCCTTTCGGTTTCTCTCCACGCCCCTAATGACGCAATTCGAAACACCATTATGCCGGTGAATAAGGCTTACAATGTGGATACCCTTTTAGATGCCTGCCGTCGGTACTATCAGAAAACCGGTCGCCGGATATCCTTTGAATATGCGATGATTGACGGCGTGAATGACACACCGGAAGCGGCGAAAGAACTGATCGGAAAACTGAGGGGCATGGGCGCCCATATGAATTTAATCCCCCTTAACCATGTGGAGGAAAGCCCTCTGAAACCTAGCAGCAAGCAGGCGATCAGTCGCTTTCAGAAAATGCTGGAAGATGCGCTTATTCCTGCTACAGTACGGCGGAGTTTAGGCGGAGACATTGATGCTTCCTGCGGACAACTTCGCAGAAAATACACCCAATCCCAGGGAAAGGAGTGATCGGTATGCAATACTGGTATTTAACCGATATGGGATGTGTGCGCAATACCAACCAGGATGTATGCGCCATGGAACAACTTGATAAGAATACCCTTTTGTGCGTGGTTTGCGATGGAATGGGCGGCGCCAAGTCCGGTAATGTGGCAAGCACCCTGGCCTGTGATATGTTCATTCAGGAACTCAAGGACTCCTGGAATGGGGACCTGGATAGTGAAAAGTTCCTGTCTGCGCTGCAAAATGCTGTAAAAACTGCCAACTTTACGGTATTTGACCAGGCTCAGCAGTTCCCGGAGTTTTCCGGAATGGGCACTACTTTAGTGGCAGCAGTTATCCAGCATAAAAAGTGTGTGGTAGTCAATGTGGGCGATAGCCGGGCTTATCGGATAAACGCCCATGACATTACCCAAATCACTCAGGATCACTCCTTGGTGCAGATGATGGTGGACCGGGGAGAAATTACCCCGGAACAGGCAAAGGTTAACCCCAGCAAGAACCTGATTACCCGGGCGGTTGGCACAGAGCCTTCTGTTATTTGTGATATTTTCCCCCTGAAATTGGAGAAGGGCGATTATCTGCTTCTTTGCAGCGACGGTCTTACAAATCTTTTGGACGACCAGGAAATCCTCTTCGAAGTGGTGCACGGCCAGCAACCCGATGACTGTTGCGTTCGCCTTTTGGAAATTGCCAAAAAGCGGGGAGCCCCGGATAACGTGACCTGTATTTTGGTCAGCGTATAAAGGAGAAGCGTATGGATAAATACATAGGCCGTTTGCTGGATAACCGATATGAAATTTTGGAAGTGATCGGTTCCGGCGGTATGGCGGTTGTTTATAAAGCCCGGTGCCATCGGTTAAATCGGTTGGTAGCCATCAAGGTTCTGAAAGACGATTTTCTGGGAGACGAGGAGTTCCGCAACCGTTTTCACGGAGAAAGCCAGGCTGTTGCTATGCTCAGCCATCCCAATATTGTGGCGGTTTACGACGTGTCCACATCCCTTTCCGGTGACGTGGATTATATCGTAATGGAACTGATTGAGGGCATTACCCTGAAGCAGTATATGGAAAAGAAGGGCGTGCTGAACTGGAAAGAAACACTCCACTTTGCAATTCAGATTGCAAAGGCTTTGGAGCACGCCCACAGTCGAGGTGTTGTCCATCGGGATATTAAACCCCATAACGTGATGGTGCTGAAAAACGGCGCTGTGAAAGTGGCTGACTTTGGTATTGCCCGGATGATGTCCGAGGGAAATACGCTCACAAAGGAAGCGCTGGGTTCCGTTCATTATATTTCCCCTGAACAGGCCAAGGGTGGCCGGGTAGACAGCCGTTCGGATATCTATTCGCTGGGTGTCGTGATGTATGAAATGATGGCGGGACGGCCTCCCTACGAGGGCGAATCTCCCGTTTCTGTGGCTATCCAGCACATTAACGGCGGTGCGGTAGCGCCTTCTACCCTTAATCCCGGCATCCCCAGGGGTATGGAGCAAATTATTCTGCGGGCTATGGCCCACGAAATTGAAAACCGCTATGTGTCTGCAACCCAGATGCTGACGGATATGGATGAATTCCGCAAAGATCCGGAAATTCTGTTTCACTACAGCACACCGGCTCTGGAAGAGGCAATGAAACTTCGCAAGCCTGCTCTTGTGCTGGAACCTATGCCTCGCAGACCGGAACGGACTGCTAAGCCCCAGGCGGCGAAGCCTGCACCTGCAAAACCGCAACCCATTCGGCAGGCAGAAACCAATCTTCAAACGCCCACCAATAAGAAATCCGGCAAATCCTCTCCTGTTGCCATTGCGGCGATCATTATGTGCGGCCTGGTGGTTATTGCCTTGCTGGGCGCGCTGATTTGGACGGTGGTAAAAAATGCCGGATCCGGTTTCCAGAGAATGGTGGATGTACCAACCCTGAAAGGGAAATACTATGATCAGCTGCCTGATTATGAGGATGTAGAGATTGTTATAGGGGAATACGTTTTCCACGAAACCTATGAAGAAGGCAAAATCGTTTCCCAGGATGTAACTGCAGGCTCAAAGGTAAATGTGGGAACAGTGATTACTGTCAACATCAGCAAGGGCCAGGAAATAATTCCGGAAAAGCATACAATGCCGGATTTGGTAGGCAAGCGCAAGAGCTATGCTGAGAGCACCTTGAAGGATCTGGTGGAACAACTGGGATTACAGGTCACTTACTCAGAGATCGCCAGCAAGGAGGACCAAAAGGGGATCGTTTTGGCTTCCACACCCTATCCCGGTGTTGAAATAAACCAGGGCGATAATATCATTATCAGCGTGGGCAGTGGCAAACAGGTAGAAGAAGTGATGATGCCCGGTTTGGTTGGTTACACCCGGGATGAGGCCATCTATGAATTGAGTCAGTTGGGATTTCCTCAGCCTAAGGTCACGATTGTTGAAAGTTCGGAAGAGGCAGGAACGGTTATCGGCCAATCTGTGAATGTGGGAACGTCCGTACGGAACGATACAGTAATTGAACTGGAAGTGGCCGGCACTCCTGATCTGGGACCGGATGGCCCTGTATCTGTTGCAATGCCTCTTCTTATGGGCAAAGATTTGGAAACGGCTAAGAGTATCCTAAGCAGCAAGGGATTTCCGGAGCCGATAGTTAACGAGGTGTATCATAACCGGGAAGCCGGCATTGTGGTCAGCCAAAATCCCAGTGCCAATGGCCTGGTTTCTACAGAAACAGTGGTGGTGCTGGAAGTTTCCAAGGGACCGAAGCCTGCCCCTACACCTGCGCCTACCTCAGAACCCACGCCCGAACCTACACCGGAGTCTACAACGGAACAAACGCCTGATGAAAATCAGAATCCTGTTGCTTAAAGAGGACAAAGAATGGTGAAAAAAGAACAAGGGCGAATTGTTCGTTCTTTAAGCGGTTTTTACGATGTGCAAACACCCTCCGGTTTGGTTACTTGCCGGGGAAGAGGGGCTCTGCGAAAAGGCAATCAATCGCCCCTGACCGGTGATTTGGTGGAAATATCCGTAGAGCAGGACAGGGGAATGGTGGAAAAAATCCTCCCCCGGAAAAATCGGTTCATCCGGCCTGCAGTAGCCAATATGGATGCATTGGTGGTTTTTGCTGCCAATGTCAATCCGGTAACAGAGCCCTATCTCATTGACCGGGTGGCGGCGATTGCCGGTGACCAGGATGTGGAAGTCTACCTGTGTCTGAATAAATGCGATCTGGACCCAGCGATAGATCTGGAACGGATATACACGAATGCAGGCTTCCCGGTTATCCAAGCCAGCGCCCAGACAGGACAGGGCGTAGAGGAACTGCGCAAACTGATCGATGGAAAATTTACGGCTTTTACCGGCAATACAGGTGTGGGTAAGAGTAGTATGCTAAATGCGCTTTGCCCCAATCTAAGTCTTCCTACCGGAGAAGTATCCGAAAAATTGGGTCGTGGTCGACATACCACCCGGCATGTGGAACTTTTCTGCTTGGGAGAAAATACCTATGTGGCAGATACTCCCGGTTTTTCTTCCTTCGACACAGACCAGATGGATGTAATACTGAAGGAAAATCTCCAATATGCCTTCCGGGAATTCGGCTTCTATATGGGAAACTGCCAATTCCACGACTGTACCCACCGGCAAGAGCCGGGATGCTGTATCCGGCAGGCGATGGAAGAGGGGAAAATTGAAAAAAGTCGATATGAAAGTTATCTGCGGCTTTACGAAAAAGCCAGCCAGGTAAAACTTTGGGAATTAAAATAAAGTGAAAAGTCCTTTCTTTCGATTAAGGAGAGGGCAATAAAGACAACAAGACAAGCAAAGCGGACCTGTAGCGTACAAAGGTACGTGAGTGTCCGCTTTGTGCAGCAAGCTATTTTATATATTTTCCCGAAAGTGATAGGGTGAATACTTCCGGGTTGTCATAAATGAAAGAAACCTTCCGCTAATATTATAATATCTTTTGACGATTGATGCCTTTAGTGCACTCTGTTTGTATGCACAAAAAAAGGGAAGGAGAATACCTTGGAATGAGGCGGTTAGTACCGCCAACAATTCTTGGAGGTATTTACTATGTATAACAATGGTTTCTGCGGTGGGAATATTTGCTGGATCATCATCCTTTTGATCCTGTTCTGCGGATGCGGCAATAACGGCTTGTGCGGCGGTAACTATCAGAACGACCGTTGCGGCTGCGACAACAACTGCGGCTGCTGCTAAATAGAAATGGGGTGCCCGGAAGGGCACCCTGATTTTTATATTTTTCAAAGAAAAAGCACAAATAATAATTGACTTTTCCGGGAAAAGCCTATATAATACACTGGTCTGCGAATGCAGACATATCCTTGCTTCCGGCGAGACCGGAGGCCTAACGTCCAAAAGGAGGTGCAAACAACATGGCTAAGATCACCGGTAAGTA
>RHMF01000325.1_pt1 | contig 19969 bp, 18 predicted proteins | sample 5365151 | NCBI WGS metagenome assembly RHMF01 (sample SAMN10266501, study PRJNA497801) | feces metagenome | isolation source: feces | host: Bos taurus | place: China: Prairie of Fairy Mountain | collected 2017-08-14 | reverse complement strand
AATGACCTTTCCAACTTCGCAACCTACTATGCCGTACAGCTTAACGATACCCACCCCGCCATGTCCATCCCGGAACTGATCCGTCTGCTGATGGCTGAGGGTATGGACTTTGACAGTGCATTCCATATTGCCCAAAAGACCTTCTCCTATACCAACCACACTGTTATGGGTGAGGCTTTGGAAAAGTGGAATCTGGATCTTCTGCGTTCTGTTGTGCCGGAAATTGCTGATATTATCTGCCGTCTGGACGCCAAGCTTCGCAGCGAGCATCCGGGCCTGTTTATCGTGCAGGATAACACCGCCCACATGGCAAACCTGAGCATTTATGTGGGCAGCTATGTAAACGGCGTGGCAGAGATCCACTCCCAGATTCTGAAGGATGATCTGTTTGCCCAGTGGTACGCTGTGTACCCCGAGCGTTTCCAGAACAAGACCAACGGTGTGACCCCCCGTCGGTGGATCGGTCTTTGCAACCCCGAGCTGAGCCAGCTGATCCGCTACCGGGTAGGCAGCGATTTTCTGAAGGACCTAAACAAGCTCTCCAAGCTGAAGCCTATGATCGACGATGATATGGTTCGCCAGTTCAACGCCATCAAGCATCAGAAGAAGGAACAGCTTTGCCAGATGGTCGCCAAGCACGAGGGCGTGGCGCTGAACCCTGACTTTATGTTCGATGTGCAGGTCAAGCGTCTCCACGAGTACAAGCGGCAGCTGATGAACGCCCTGTCCATCGTGGACATCTACTTCCGGCTGAAGAACGGCGAACTGCCCGACTTCCATCCCACCGTATTCCTCTTTGGCGCAAAGGCCGCTCCCGGTTATGCCCGGGCCAAGGCCGTTATCCGATATATCAACCGGCTTGCCAAGCTGATCAACAACGATCCCGAGGTTTCCGGCAAGATGAAGGTTATCTTCGTGCAGAACTATAACTGCTCCTACGCAGAAGCCATCATTCCCGCCGCCGATGTTTCCGAGCAGATCTCTCCTGCCGGCACAGAAGCCTCCGGCACCGGCAATATGAAGCTGATGCTCAACGGTGCTGTGACCCTGGGCACTTTGGACGGCGCCAATGTAGAGATCGTAAAGGAAGCCGGCATGGAAAACAACTATATCTTCGGCGCTACTGTGGAAGAGATCAACGCCATTAAGGACGGCTACAATCCCCGGGCCATTTACGACAGCAATCCCTACCTGCACCGGGCCATCGACACCTTGGTGGACGGCACTGTCCCCACCGATGACGATCTGCGGGATCTGTACCACGCCCTGCTGGACGGCACCCACTGGCACCAGGCTGACCACTACTTCATCCTGAAGGATTACGACAGCTACATTGCTGCCAAGCTGCAGGTCAACAGAGATTATGCTGACCGGCTGACCTTCGGCAGAAAGTGCCTGATGAATGTGGCCAGCGGCGGCAAGTTCTCCTCCGACCGGACCATTGCCCAGTACGCTGAGGAAATCTGGCACATCACACCCACACAATACTAATATAAAAATGCACCTGCGGTTGCAGGTGCATTTTTGTATTAGAATGGACAATTATGGGGCGCAGAGCCAACCAAAGCGTTCACGGTCAATTGTCAATAGACCGTTCTGCTGCTTGCGCAAGCTCCACTTCTGTTTCGGCGGTTATATACTTGCCGAAAACTTGGGAATCTCGTTTGGGAAGGTAGCCCATATCTTTATATCCCAGTTTCAGAAGAAGGCCTTTGCTGGCCTCGTTTTTGGGGTCTGTAAAGCAGATAAACTCCCAGTTAGGATATTTCTGATGCAACTGTTCCATCAAGGCAGACAGCGCTTCAAAGGCATAGCCCTTCCGGTGGTGCTTATAAGAAAAGGTATAGCCCAGGCTGATGGTTCCCTCATTAGGCATCACCACGATTTCTCCCAGCAGTTCGTCGGTATTTTTATCCGCCACTGCCACAAGGCAGTTTTCCTCTGTGGTCAGGGTGTCGGCTTTTCGCTTCTCTATAAGGACTTCTATGCCTTCCCAGTCCTTTGTCTGCCCCCGCTGATACTGGGCGCAAAGCCCATTGTTCCGATAGTCATACATGATTCCCCCGTCTTCCGGTTTTACGTTCCGCAGATGCAGACGGGCTGTTTCCAAAAACAGCATACTATCCCTCCTTCCTTATTATATTATAACATACGAATGGAGTTTTTGTAGACTTTTTCCCAAAAATGGGATATAATGCGGAAAGCTGTAAACCAAGAAAAACAGAAAGGGATCATTTTCTATGGCAAAGCTTCCCGTTGAAAAACAAATCCACTCCAGAAAAATCAAAAAGCCCAACGCCCTCTATAACATTCTCGGCACAGTGTGGCGTCTTTTCATGTATAAGAAATATCATGTGCATTATACCTTTAAAAAGGACTTCCGGAAGGAAAAAGGCCCCTATTTTCTTATCAGCAATCACGCCTCCCGGCTGGATTACATGTTTAACGGCATTCCCATGCTGCCCGTGCGGATGAACTATGTGGCAGGCTATAATGAATTCCACCGCTCCCATCTGTCTTTGGTTTTCCGTCTTCTGCGGGTCATTCCCAAGAAGAACTTCGCTCCTGATGTTTACACCGTTAAGCAGATCAGCAATGTGATCCGTTCCGGTGGCAAAGTTTGCATTTTCCCCGAGGGTATGAGCTCCATTTCCGGTGCCAATCAGCCCGTAGCACTGGGTTCCGGAAAGCTTTTTAAGCACCATAAGGTGCCGGTATACTACAGCGTCATCCGTGGTGGCTACCTGACCAGCCCCAAGTATAACCTCCGGGACCGTTGCGGCAGAATTGATGTGGAATTCGATCAACTGTTTACCCAGGAAGATTTGGAGCGTATGACCCCGGAAGAAATTGAGGCCGCCATCAACAAGGCCATCTATCAGGATGATTACGCCTGGAACAAAGTCCATAAATACACCTATGACATTGGGGAAAACGGCGCAGAAAACCTGGAAGATCTGCTGTTTTGGTGTCCCAAGTGTGGCAAGCAGCACACTATGGCCACCAAGGGCAACACCATTTTCTGCACCAACTGCGGCAACGGTGCCACCCTTACCAACACTTACGAGCTGGTTCCCTTTGATGAAACCTGCGTGATTCCCGAAACCCAGACCCAGTGGTTCAATATGGAGCGGGACATTATCCGCAAGGAAGTAGAGCAGGAAGACTTTGTGCTGGAAGAATCTATTCAGCTGGGCATCCTGCCGGAATACGAGCTACTGAAAAATGAAGCCACCTCCCAAATCGTAGGCAGCGGCACATTACGGCTGGATCGCACCGGTCTTTCCTACACCGGAACAAAAGACGGGCAACCCTTCACCTTCCATATTGACAGTCACGCCCTGCCTACCTACGGCATGTGCACCGATCTGAGCCGGTTCTACACCTTCCTGAACGGCCAGTTTCTGGAATTCTACCCGGAACACCGGGTAGTAGAAAAATTCTTCCTGGCAACAGAAGAACTCCATCGCCTGAACGGCGGCAAATGGAAAGCCTTCTCCATGGAAGAAGCATAATCCCAGACAGCAGAAAGCCGCATACCACTGCAATACCAACAAAAAAGAAACCCTCCAAAGAGGGTTTCTTTTTATTGGTACGGGCGACAAGACTTGAACTTGCACGGAAATCCATTGGAACCTAAATCCAACGTGTCTGCCAATTCCACCACGCCCGCATGTATTAAGTTAATTGCGCTTGCATTGTTACGATATCCGGCACATTTACCAACGAAGCAACAATGCCTGCTTATTCGGGTTGCAGACAACGTGTCTGCCAATTCCCTCTGTTGCGGTACCCGACATCTTCGTCGGCTTTGAAAAGCCTTCCTCATCTGTCGACCGCGGCCACTCGCTCAGGTCGCTCCTCCCGCCACCGGCGGCGCTCCCATCGCTCCCCACGCCCGCAGATCCTATGACTATTGCTTTGCCATTCTAACACGGGCAGGAAAAAAAGTCAACGGAAAAACGGATGGATCACGGCGATAGCCATTTGACTTTCCTTCTATATAATGTTATAATCTCTCCGGTTTGAAAAATATATCACAAGGAGAACCGCCTTATGAGAAAAACGAAAATTATTTGCACCATCGGTCCCGCCAGTTCCAATGAAAAGACCCTGACTCAGATGTGCCTTGCAGGCATGAATGTGGCCCGATTAAACTTCTCTCATGGTGATCACACAGAACAAAAAGAAAAGATCGACCTGATTAAGCGGGTGCGGGACAACCTGGATATGCCTATTCCCATTATGCTGGACACCAAGGGGCCGGAGTACCGGATTCGCACCTTCGAAACCGGCTCTGTGGAAATTCCCGACGGCGCCACCTTCTCCTTTACCACCGAGGATATCGTAGGCGATGATACCCGGGTCTCCGTCAACTATGCCGGTCTGATTCAGGATCTGGTGATCGGTGACCAGATTTTGGTCAACAACGGCCTGGTGGTTTTTGAAGTGACCGACCTGACGGAAACCGACGCCATCTGCACTACCATCGTGGGCGGCACGCTCAGCAACCGCAAAAGCATGTCCTTCCCCAACAAGGTGATGTCCGGTCCCTTCCTTTCCGAGCAAGATAAAGCAGACCTGCTCTTTGGCATCGAAAACGATGTGGACTATGTGGCCGCTTCCTTTGTTTCCACAAAGGCAGATGTGGTTGCCCTGCGGAACTTCCTGAACGAAAACGGCGGCGCAAACATCGATATCATTGCCAAGATCGAGAACCAGGCCGGTGTGGATAACATCGAAGAGATCTGCGAAGCCTGCGAGGGCATTATGATTGCCCGGGGTGACCTGGGTGTGGAGATCCCCTTTGTAAAAGTCCCCTCCATCCAAAAGTTGCTGATCAGCAAATGCCGCATGTTGGGCAAGCGGGTGATCACCGCAACAGAAATGCTGGAATCTATGATCCAGAACCCCCGTCCCACCCGTGCAGAAATTTCTGATGTGGCCAACGCCGTCTATGACGGCACTTCTGCCGTGATGCTCTCCGGAGAATCTGCCGCAGGCAAATATCCAGTGGAGGCTGTCCGGAATATGGCACAGATCTGTGAATACACCGAGCAGCACACCAGCTACAAACGCCGCTTCCTGAATTACGAGTTCCGGATTCAAAACACATTGGACGCCATCTCCCACGCCACCTGCGCTATGTCCATCGACGTGGATGCCAAGGCCATCGTGGTTTGCTCCGTTTCCGGCACCACCGCCCGCATGGTCAGCCGATTCCGCGGGCCTGTGGACATTGTAGGTATGACCACCGACAGAAAGGTTTGGAGAAAGCTATCCCTGAGCTGGGGAGTTACCCCTATGTTTTCTGAGAAGTTCAACTCTGTTGATGTGATGTTCTACAAAGCAAAGGAATGCGCCAAAAAAGCATTGGACCTGCATCCCGGCGACAATGTGGTTCTTACCGCTGGCCCAATCAACGGACAATGCGGTAACACAAACACCATCAAGGTCGAACAGGTATAGTATCCATATACCCAGGCAAAGGAAGGGGTTGCTCCTTTCCTTTGCCTTTGTCCTGCGCTGTTCTGCTTGATTTTTACAGGATTTGGCGGTATAATGGCGGTGTGTTGCAATAACACCCTTTGCCTTTTGGAGGAAGATTATGAAAAAAATTGGTGTTTTAGGTGCCGGTACCTGGGGCATGGCCCTGGCCCGGATGCTATGTAAAAATGGCCACAAGGTCACCGTCTGGTCTGCCTTGGAGCAGGAAGTGGAGGAATTTTCCGCCACCCGGCGCCACCCCAATCTGCCCGGTATGGAAATTCCGGAAGAAATTGCATTTACAAAGGATCTGGCGGAACTTTGCCGGGAAAAAGACCTGCTTTTGTTTGCAGTTCCCTCTGTTTTTGTCCGCTCCACCGCCAAAAAGGCCGCCTCCTATATTGCCCCCGGCCAGCTAATCGTGGATGTGGCAAAGGGCATTGAGGCCGATACCCTTATGACAATGTCCCAGGTGATTGCCGACGAACTGAAGGGCCTGGATGCAAAGATCGTAGCCCTTTCCGGCCCCACCCACGCGGAGGAAGTGGCCAGGGATATTCCCACCACCATCGTTTCCGCCTGTGAAGATCCGGTAGCCGCCCGGCAGGTTCAGGAAATCTTTGCCGGCACTTGTATGCGTGTTTACACCAACGAAGATATTTTAGGTGTGGAGCTTTGCGGCGCACTGAAGAATGTGATGGCGCTGGGCTCCGGTATTGCTCTGGGTTTGGGCTTCGGTGATAACACCAAGGCCGCCCTGATCACCCGGGGTATGGCAGAAATCGTCCGTTTGGGCAGAGCCATGGGCTGCCAGGAGCAGACCTTCTACGGTCTTGCAGGCATTGGCGATCTGATCGTTACCGCCACCAGTATCCACAGCCGGAATAACCGCTGCGGTATGCTGCTGGGTCAAGGCGTTTCCCCGGCCGAAGCTGTGAAGCAGGTGGGTATGGTGGTGGAAGGCATCCACGCACTGAACGCCGCTATGATCCTCAAGGAAAAGTACCAGGTGGAAATGCCCATTGTTGCCGCCGTCAATGCAGTTGTGAATCAAAATGCCGATCCCCTGACGGAAGTTCTGCACCTGATGGAGCGGGAAATGCGCCCGGAATACACCCCGTAAAAAGTCCTTTCTTTGCCCAACCTCTTTTTGAGAGGTTGGGCTTTTTTATAGAAAAAACTATTTTCTCCCCCCGTGTTGACAACCACTCACCCAGATGCTATAATGAGCACGAAATTGTTCAATTTATATGTTTTTTACGCACAAGTTGAACGCACAAGGCCGAAAATTCCTGATGATTTCCTGGATTTATCCGGGAATCCCCTTTTCTTTATGGTTTTTGCGTGAAATTGTGAACAACATAATTGGAGGAGGAATCCGGTATGGAAAATAAGGAACCAGCTCTGCGGAAGCAACTGAATCCCCTGAGCGTTTGGGCCATTGCCTTTGGCTGTATCATCGGTTGGGGCTCTTTCGTAAACCCCGGTAAAAAGTTCTTGCCCAACTCCGGCGTGGCAGGCACTGCCATTGCTATGGCGCTCGGCGCCCTTGTTATGATCATCATCGCCTTCAGCTATGCCTATATGGTGCCTAAGTACCCCAAGGCCGGCGGTGAATTTACCTTTACCAAGGCCTGCTTTGGCAAGGTCCCCGCATTTATTTGCGGCTGGTTTTTAGTCGCGGCCTACTTAACCAATGTACCTATGAACTCCACTGCCATCGGCCTGATCGTAGACGGCCTGGACGGCAATGCCGACATTCTAAAATTCGGATTTTCCTATTCCATAGCGGGGTTCGAGGTCCATTTGGGAGAAATATTATTGGCGTCGGGGATCTTGATCCTGTTTGCGGGACTAAATATGATCGGCGTGAAGAAGGCAGGCTATGTTTCCACCGTGCTGGCCGTGCTGCTGGTCGGCTCTGTGCTTGTGCTAGCAATTTCCGCCCTGCTCTCTCCCAAAACCAGCTTTGAAAATATGGCTCCCATTTGGGGCTACGACAAGAATGTGCCTGCGAATGCAAGCACCGCTCAGATCATAGAAAAGTTCGCCAAGGAGAACAACACCACCAGCATTATGTCCTCGATCCTTGCAACCTTCGCCATTGCGCCCTGGGCTTTCGTGGGCTTTGACACCATTCCCCAGGCAGCAGAGGAATTTAAGTTCTCCTATAAGAAGGTCAGCTTCATTATGATCATCGCCATCATTTTCGGTGGCTTCGTGTACGTCTCCAATAATACCATCGCTGCCGCTGCCCTTTCCAACTGGCCGGAGCTGCTGGTATCCGGTCAAAGCAGCTGGCTTCTGCTGGATGCGGTAAAGCATCTGCTTGGCACCCCCGGTGTGGTGCTGGTAGGCATCGCCGTTTCCTGCGCCGTCCTTTCCGGCATTATGGGCTTCTATATGGCCTCCTCCCGGCTGATGTACTCCATGAGCAAGGATGGCTATCTGCCCGCCTTCTTCGGCAAACTGGACAGCAAGCACGGCATCCCCAGAAATGCCATGCTGTTCTGCCTGGCCATTTCCCTTTCCGGTCCCATTCTGGGCAGAAACGCCCTGGCCTGGTTCGTGGATATGTCCGCCATTGGCGCTTCCATCGGCTTCTGCTTTACCTGCCTTTCCACCCTTGTCACCATCAAGCGGTGTGGGGAAAAAGCCATTTTCATCCGGATTATGGCCGTCATCGGTGCCATTTTCTCCATCGCCTTTATGGTGCTGCAGCTCATTCCCATTCCCGGCCTGGAGGGTGTTCACTTCGGGGAAGAGTCCTACTATATGCTGATTGTTTGGATTGTGCTGGGCGCTGTATTTTATCTAACACGGGGCAAACGGTTTGGTGCCGTCACCCAGGAATAAGGAGCAAGAACTATGCAAAAGAAAGAATTTCAGGTGCTGACTCTGCTGGAGCAGAGCGAAGAGGCCCTGACTCAAAGACAGATCACCGCCGAGCTGGGCTTTTCCGTCGGCTCTGTGAATAAAATCGTGAAGAAGCTCACCGAGGAAGGCCTGATCGCTCACGGTCGGATCACCCCCGCCGGTGTGGAGGCTCTGGAGCCTTACCGGGTAAAGCGGGCTATTTTCCTGGCTGCCGGCTTTGGCTCCCGGATGGTGCCCCTGACCTTTAATACACCCAAGCCCCTGGTTCGGGTCCACGGCGTGCGTATGATCGACACCCTCCTGGATGCGGTAGTTGCTGCCGGCATTCCGGAGATCGTGATCGTCAGAGGCTACCTGGGCGAGCAGTTTGATCAGCTGCTGTATAAGTACCCCATGATCAAGTTCATGGAAAATCCTATGTACAACGATGCCAACAACATTTCTTCCGCTTTGGTTGCCCGCTATCTGATGCAGAACGCCTATGTGCTGGAAGCTGACTTGGTGCTTTCCAATCCCAAGCTGATACGCAAGTACGAATATTCCACCAACTTTATGGGCATTCCCGTAGAGGTTTCCGACGACTGGTGCCTGTTCACCGATAAGAACGGCTATGTCTGCAAGGAAGCTCTGGGCGGCACCAACTGCCACCAGTTGGTTGGCATTTCCTACTGGGATGCCGCCGCCGGCGCCATGCTGGCCAACGACCTGGATGAAGTATTCCGCAGCCCCGGCGGCAAGGAGCGCTACTGGGAGCAGGTGCCTATGCACTACAAGAAGGAAAACTACAAGGTTTCTATTCGGGAATGCACTGCCAGCGACATCGTGGAGATCGATTCTTACAAAGAACTGAAGCAGATCGATCCTCTGTACGCCGACTAATGGCCGGCACGCTGTAAATATAAAATACCCGACAGAATTTGCAGGGGCGGAGAGTATCCGCCCCTGCTTTCCGCACTTATTGTTAACATGAATTTCATTTGCTTTGTAAACTCTTTTGTGTAGACAAACAAAAGCACTTGGATTATAATAGTTGTTGCGAAGCGGGGATTGCCTCCTCTTCAGCCTAAAACGGAGTGTATTCTTATGAAACTGATCATTAAAAACGATTACGAAGCCATGTGCGCCTGGGCTGCCGACCACATTGCCGACGCTATCAACAATCACAAGGAAGACCGCCCCTTTGTGCTGGGTCTGCCCACCGGATCTTCCCCTCTTGGCGTTTACAGACGGCTCATTGAAATGAACAAGGCCGGTAAGCTGACCTTCAAGAATGTGGTTACCTTCAATATGGACGAATATGTGGGCCTGCCCCGGGAGCATGACCAGAGCTACTGGTACTTTATGCACGATAACCTGTTCAATCATATTGACATTCCTGCAGAAAACATCAACATTCTTAACGGTATGGCTGAAGATCTGGAAGCCGAATGCGCCCGCTACGAAGCAAAGATCGCTTCCTACGGCGGCATCGACCTTTTCTTGGGCGGCAGCGGCGTAGACGGACATATCGCCTTTAACGAGCCCTTCACCTCTCTGGTTTCCCGGACCGGCGTTCGCGCCCTGACCGAGGACACCCTGATCGTCAACTCCCGCTTTTTTGATAACGACCCCAACAAGGTTCCCAAGACCGCTCTGTCTGTTGGTGTCGGCACCGTTTGCGATTCCAAGCAGGTGCTTCTGCTGATCTCCGGCCACAACAAGGCCCGGGCTCTGCGCCACTGCGTAGAAGGCGGCGTAGACCACGCCTGGACCATCAGCGCCCTGCAGCTGCACCCCGATGGCATCGTTGCCTGCGACGAAGCCGCCTGCGGCGAACTGAAGGTAGATACCTACAAGTACTTCAAGGAAATCTACAAGAACGAAAAGTAATTTTTCTGAAAACGAACCCCGCCCGGCTTTTGTGTGCCGGGCGGGGTTTTGTGCATATTCTCAGAGGCTGCCGCTTTGCTGCAAGCAAATAAGCCAAAGGCCAAAATGGCCTTTGGCTTATAGCAATTATTGTGCTTTAGGATTTGGAGACAGTGCCGATGGGGGTCTTGTTGGCAGCGCCATCATCAAAGAAGAAGTCGTGAATGACCTCCTCATCGGTCTTGTTCAGTTCCACGTGAACATTGTAGGATCTTGCGTTTTTGAAATGATCGTTCTCGTAAGCGGCCTGAATCCTGTTTCTCATATCGGTAAGGGTTGCGACAACATTCTGGGGGTGGACACCCTTCACAACGGGAACGGAGACCTTTGCCAACTCAAACAGTTGAGAAACAGACTTTTCTGTTCCGCACTTTTGACACTTGCACTGCATGCGGAAGGTTTTTCTTTCGACAGCCTTTACGCTTACATCGAAGGTGCCGTTTTGGGTCTGAACCTTGCTGTCCAGAAGTTGCAGGTCGTCGGTGGTGGTAGTGTAGCCGAGAAGACCGTTGAAGTCGATGATTTCCTGGCACTTTTCGCATTGAAGCTTCTTAAGACGGGATTTTGTTTTTATCGCACGGAACAGGAAGAAACCGAAAATAAATACACCGGCCATAGAAATGTAGCCGAGAATGTTAAACAGTACCTTCACCGCTTCAAGCAGGTTGCCCAAAAGAATGAACAGAATAACGCCACCAAAAAAACCGCCTAAAAACGGAAGGATTTCTTTGATTCTGGCATCTGCCTCCTTGGGTGTTTTGATGGGGTCCAGGAAAAAATGCTGCGCGAGTTTTGCAATGGGATTCTTTGTTTCTTTCTTTTGTTCTGACATTTTAAACCACTCCTATATTTTTATCCCTATATTGTTGAATAGTATTCACCAATATTTATGTTATCTTAGCATAAAATAAATGAAATGTAAATACTATTCAACGAAAATGAGGGGGTGTTTTATGTTTAAGATAAAAGCCGCCGACGGCACAAATAACCTATGTGGCCGCCGGATTGCGGAAATACGAAAAGCAAAGAAGCTTTCCCAGCGCAAGCTTGCGGTCAAAATGCAGTTACTTGGGTTTGATGTGGACCATTATTTCATTCGTCGGGTTGAAAACGGTGAGAGGTTTGTGACCGACATTGACTTGGTGATCTTCTCAAGAGCACTGGATGTACCCATAACCGAACTGCTGTCGGCGGAGGATGCGCAACTATAAAAGCCCCTCATCCTATCGATGATTATAAGCAGCCCCAAAGAAAAAGTCCTATGCTGCCAGCATAGTTGCAAACTTTTGTCGAATATGGTATGCTAATTAAAATCGAAGGGTGAGGGATTTTTATGGAAAAAGACACTTCTAAAATTGTGGAAGAACTGGAGCATTTTCCGGATTTCCGGACGTTTTACGCCGAAAATAAGGAGTATATGGTTTCCGGCAATCTGTCCTCCCTTTTACTGCAGCTGCTGGAAAGTAAGCAGTTGAAGCGCTCGCAGGTCATTAAAAACGCAGAGCTTGCGGAAGTTTACGGCTATCAGATCTTCTCCGGCATCCGTGTCCCGGAGCGCAAAAAGCTGCTTTGTCTTGCCGTGGGTATGAAGCTGAACATTGAGGAAGCCCAGCACCTTTTGAAATGTGCCGGATATTCCCCGCTCTATGTGAAATTGCCCTTTGACAGCATCGTGCTTTACGGTCTTTGCAAGGAGCTTTCCGTGGTGCAGATCAACGAACTGTTATACGAATATGGGTTGGAGACCTTGGTATGAAAAAATGCCCCTTTTGCGAGGCAGATCTTGCTGGCAATGCCCGGTTCTGCCTTTACTGCATGAAGCCTCTTAATGAAAAAGAGGTCCTATTGTCGACAAAAAAGAAAAGACCCTGGTGGTTATTGGTTTTGGCTGGTTTGCTGCTTGTGCTGCTGGCCTTGGTGATCTTTTTTCCCTGGGGAAATGGGGATATATCCTCTTTGCCCACAGGCGGTGACCCCTCTTTGAATGCCCCGCCCTCTGTGCCGGAACAGACACCGGCACCAACGCCGGAGCCTACACCTTTTCCCACTCCGGCACCTACACCGGAGTCTACCCCCAAACCTACGCCGGAGCCTACACCTGCGCCTACCGCCGCACCTACTGCAAAGCCAACACCTGCGCCAACAGCAGCTGACACCCCTCCTGAAACGCCGGTGCAGACTCCCGCTCCCACTCCGGCTGAAACGCCGCCGGAAAGCACAGCCTCACCGGATCAGCCAGAATCGCCCACAAACGCGGTGGTATATGCCTATCGGCTTGCCCGGACGGGGGACGAGTACAATGCGCACTATCAAAACAGCGGCAGCGACATTGTAATTACAGGCATTTCCCGGCAATCCCCCGATGGCATATATGACATTCCCGCTTATATTGACGGCAAAAAGGTGATTGCCATTGTGGCAAATGCCTTTTCCGGCAGTAACGCTCAGGTGGTATATGTGCCTGCCACAGCAAAAAGCATTTGGAATCATGCCTTTGCAGGCTGCGGCCTGACGGACATTTACTTCCGGGGTAATTCCATCTATGCAGAAGGCAACGCCTTCCCCACAGGTATTACAATTCATTGCTCTGCGTCCTGTAGTGACCGGAATTTCCGTTATTACAAGGATTGCGCTGTTGACTTCGGCGCAACCTGGGAAGAATGGAACGGGTGATCCTATGACAAGAGATGCTTTCATAAAGGAGCTGTTCCGGCACTATCATCTTGTGGCCATTCTCAGCGAGAAAAACCAATGCAAAGTTCTTCGGCTCCGGAACAAGGCAACGGGGCAGGATCTGGTGCTTCGAAGCTTTCCAAGTAAAGTACTTGCCTACGAAATTCTGTGCGATATCCGCTGTGAAAATCTTCCGGAAACCTACGACTCCCTTGATTTTGATGACGGGCAGATTGTGCTGGAAGAATACATTGACGGTATCACCGTGGCCTCGGTTATGCAAACGGGAAAATACCGTCCCCGTGGGGCTAAAAAGGTGCTGCGGGAGCTTTGCAACGCCCTATGCGTTCTGCACAAGCACGGGATCGTTCACCGGGATATCAAGCCGGAAAACATAATGATCGACAAAAACGGCCATGTGCTGCTGATTGATCTAAACGCCTCCCGAAAAGAGTCCCAGGCCCCTAAAGATACTGTGATCATGGGCACCTTCGGCTATGCCTCACCGGAACAGTTTGGCCTTTCTCAAACTGACGGGCGGACGGATATCTATGCCGCTGGTGTGCTCTACAATGTGATGTTGACCGGTCAGCACCCGAGTGTGGCCATCGCATCCGGAAAGGCCGGCCGGATCGTCCGCAAATGCACCGCTGTCAATCCGGATGAACGCTATCCCACTGCCGAAAAATTGGCAAACGCCCTATAAAATACGCCCTGGAGCTATTGCTCCAGGGCGTTCTATTTTAGTCTTTTTTCTCCGGGCGGGGAAACTTGAACAGAATATACACTTCCATCCGGTTCCGGGCGCCAAAGCCACCCATCAGGTGGGAAACGGTGCTGCCTCGGGCGTGGGTACCGCCCTCCCAGTCCACCACCTTCACATTGGGGTGGGAGGCCTTCCACTCGGTCATATAATCTTTTACCTTGGTCTTTGTCAGGCCCATGGTTTCTTCCTTCACCAGGGCATATTGATTCTGGTTTTCTCCCTTGAAAAGCTCGTACTCCAGCACAACCTTATTCAGCTGATACTTATTGGCCAGAAAGCCGATGGAAGTGTCCATCTCGAATTTACAGCTGATATTTGCCGCCTTGGGGTTGGATTGGAACCACAAATTGATGTTGTTGATCAATTCTTCCTCCGACAGATTCCCCCGCTGGAACACCTGGGTATAAGTGAGAACCTGCTTTTTGCCGCACTGGGGGCAAAACTTCTGCCCGTCTTCCAATTTTACGCCACAGTTGATACAGAACATATGCTTTCTCCTTTACTGAAAGGTTGCGCCGCAAACATTGCAGCGGGTGGTGTTTTCAGAATGTATGGTGTTGCAAACGGGGCAAACGACCTTGCCCTTGCCGGGTTTTTGCTTGCTGTTCTTGCTCATAATGATGATGAGCACAACCGCAAAGGCCACGCTGATCAGGGACAGGAGGGCCCAAGCCTTGGACATGTCGGCTCCGGGAGCCTTCTTGCATACGATCACCAGACCGACGATCCGGCCCGCCAGCAGCAGTACTGCCAAGACGATAGCGCCGATTCCCGCCAGATTCCGCAGGACTTCCTTGTTTTCCTTTTGGCGGTTTTCAAACGCTTCCAGGAGCGCCTCGTTCTTTGCCTTGGCTTCTTCCTGCTTTGCCTCAACTTCTTCACGAAACTGCTCATATCTATTGTAGAAATCCTCTGCAAATTGCTGAGAGTCCCCATTACCGGCAGAAGAACTTTGGGGCTGGGCAATTACATGATAACAGAACATATCGTACATTGCGCCCACATCGATGGCAACATAGGCTGTGCCTTCGCCTACGGCTGTTACAAGACCGTCCGCACTCACCGTTACCACGGCTTCATCGCTGGAGTAGCAGGTTGCCCAGCCGCTCTGGGCCCAGACGCCGCCACCGGGAAGATGGGTCTGGCCCACGGCCAGAGAAGTAGTATTCAACGGGGTGGATTCAAATTCTTCGATGGCCGGTGCAAAATCAAATCCATCTGCCAGGGCGGGGATGGCAACAGCTGTCAGCAGAGCCAGGGCAACTACCAAAACGGCCAAACGCTTCATCATCTTTTTCATCTTTCATATCTCCTTTAACGGTTGTTTGCCAGCTTCTTTGTGGCTTTCAGTCATTAGGGGGATCGGGATCCTGGAAAAGTTTTAACTTTTTTGAAAATTCTTCAAAAAATTTTATTCGGATTTTCCGGCAGGCATCCTCCGGCATGGGATGGGCCTCTTTATCCGCCAGAAACAGATAATACAGAGCGGAGCGTTCAGGGCGATCGTCCATTTACATAGCCTTTTTGATTCATCAGAAATTCCCCCTTGTGATTTGTCCTTACATTCACAAGGGGGAATTTTTCTGCCCAAAAGTTTTATGTTTGGTAAAATTATTTTGCCAGGCAGGAAATAGCATAATAGGTTTGCATATCTTCGTTCCAGCCAAGGGTCAGCAGGCCGCTGCCTGTGTGATCGTTGTTTTTATTCAGCACATCAAAGGTGACCCCGTAGGTGCCGTTTCCATTGTCCTGATAGCCGGTGGTGCGATATGCGGTGCCATTGCCCACGGGAACGCCGTAAACCCGCACCGTATTTGTGGCTTTGTGGAAATACTCCTGCTCGCTGCTTAATTCCTGCCAGTTATAATTGTCATGAAAAGCTTCTCGGCAGAACACCTCCAGATCTACCGCATCAAATACATATTTATAGCCACTGTCTTCTACTGTTTCGTAGGCGCCCTCCATAAAAAGGGCATAGTAGGCTGCATCCCGAATGCCTTCCCGCTCCCGGCCGATCAGTTCCTCCACGGAGGAAAAATATCCAGTGGAAGACTGGATCACCGCCAGCAGTTTATCCGCCGCATTCAGTACATCCCGCCGGGTATAATCCACATATTTGCCATTCACGGTGATCTGCCGGTTGGTATCCTCATCTGCAATCAAAAGCAGCTGTTCTTCCGGGGTAGAACCCATCAGATTGATAGGATGTGCCGTATTGGCAAAGGTGGCGTAATAATTCCAAAAACGGGAGGTATCCAAATTGGCGTGGATCTCCACATCACCCCGCAGAGATGTGCAGTTTTGGAAGGTGCTCATCAGTCGCTCCACGCTGGGGGGAATTACCGGGGCGGTTTGGAGGGAAATGCAGTCATAAAAGGCCACGCTGATGCTGGTCACCCCGTTGGGAATCTCCGGGGCTACGGTCATATTTTTGCAGCCCTGGAAGGTCATCCACAAAGCGCCGATGGGCTTGCCGTTGATCTGCTTTTGGATGGGGCCGTACTGGGTCTTGGTCTGGTCCTTTACGATGGGCAGCCAGCAATCCAGGATATCCTCCCGGGTCACGCCGCTGTCTCCCGGAGTGGAAATCTCCGAGCAATTCATCCACGCCACGCCGCTATCGGTCAGATTATAGATATACAGACATTCAAAGCCGTAGTAGTAATCTCCATAGAGGACTGTATCGCCGGGGGTGCAGCTTGCCGGGAAATCCTCTCCTGCTTCCAGCACCGTGCCGTCATAGAGGGTGTAGATCATGCCTTCCGGAATAGTGCCCATATGAAACTGCCCTTCCTCTTCCGGTGTAGGACCGCCGTAACCGTCCACCTGGGTGGAGGATGGCTCCACCTCCTGCACATAGGCCGACTCTTCCGGCTGGGACAGAATCACTGCCGCTGTGCCGCCGCCCACTGCCAAGGTGGCGGCCAGTGCGCCTGCCACAATCTTGGTTGCCAGGGGAATACCCACTTTTGCGCCAACCCCTGCCACAGTTGCTGCGGTTGCGCCGGTTGCCGCGGCCGCCGTTGTGGTGGCGGAAGCCACTGCCGAAACCGTAACCGTGGCTCCCGTTGCCGCCGCAACCCCTTCTGCAACTGCGGTGGCAGTTGCAGGGACGCTTTGGGCAAAGTAATCTTTGAAAAGCCAAAGCAGCAGAGGCAGAATGGCAACGCTGTGCAATTTGACACCGTTCTTCTTTTCGTAGTCCTCCACAGACTTCTTGATGCCCTTCCGGGCATAATTCAGCCGGCTTTTCACCGTATTTTCCGATACGCCCTGGATTTGGGCGATCTCTTTCAGGGAAAGCTCGTCGAAGTGGAACATCATCAGGGCAGCCCGCTGCTCCGGGGAGAGTTCATCGATCATATCCATAATGGTCTTTTTGAACTCCGCCTGGTCCAAAGCCTCCTCGGGAATGAACTCCGCTTTTTCTTCTTTCAACGTATCAAAAACGGTGTTGCCCTCCTCATCTTCATCAACCAGAACATCCTTCTTCTTTTTGAAATAGCGGGTGCATTGATGATAGGTGATCTGCTTCATCCATTTGACAAAAGCCGCCGGCTCCTGAAGATCTGCCAGGGTGTTGATAATTTCCACAAAGGTTTCCTGGGTCACATCGCAGGCAAGCTCCTCATCCTTCACCGTTTTCAGGGCAAAGTAATATACATCATTATAGAAGGCATTGAACAGTTCGTTCAGCGCTTTCTGGTCTCCCCGCTGAGCAGCGGTCACCAGAGTAATAAGTTGTTCTCTTTCCATTTGCCTTCCTCCAAAAGAAAATCATTCTTCGTCGTCATCATTATCACTGCTCCGCAGCAAGCATTTTATGCGAAAATCTTTCCAGTTCCGACAGTCATCGACTACAATTTCTATGATATGGGCAACCTATTTGTAGTATAGCACACATATAAAACACTTGCAAATAGAAAACATTTTTGCTATAATACCCATAATACTCAAAAGAAATGACAGATTGCGGGTATTTTCCCCCACGTCTGCAGAACGAGAACAGCAAAACGGGACGGCCAAAGTGCCCCCCCCACTCCCCCCTTATATAGGGAACAACAGAGAAAGAGGAATGCTGTATGTTAGGATTTTACAACTATACTGTTTGGCTTACCTACGGGTCTTTTCTCAGTAGCGTAGTCGGCATTTTCCTGGGCTTCCGCGGTTATCCCGTGCCCGCCACCTTCTGCCTGCTGCTTTGCGCCATTTTGGACACCTTCGACGGTGCTGTTGCCCGCACCAAGAAAGATAGAACCCCAAAAGAAAAGCGCTTCGGTATTCAGATTGACTCCCTTTCCGATTGCACCGCCTTTGGCTTGTTGCCCTGCGCTGTAGGCTATGGCCTGCTATTTGACGGAAATGAAGCCCCCTGGATGCTCATTCTGTATATGGTCGCCTCCTGCCTGATCTCCCTGGCCGCCCTGATCCGCCTGGCAAACTTCAATGTGGAAGAAGAAATGCGTCAGGACGAGACCGACGAAAAGAGAGCTTTCTTCACCGGTGTGCCGGTGCCTTTCTCCGCCATTGTGGTTCCTCTGCTTGTAGTGCTGGTGGAAATGCTGAAGTCTGACCTGGCCGGTTATATCGTTTTTGTGGCGGCTCTTCCCATTATTGGCCTGCTGTTTTTGATGAAGAAAATCCATCTGCCCAAGCCCAATGCCAAAGGCCTGGTGGTCCTCTTCCTTTTGGGTACTGCAGAGCTGATTCTGCTCCTGCGTTGCCTATGAGCAGAAAAACCATTGATCCCGCATCGGCCAAGCACGGCGCATCCCTGCGCTTTTTGTACGGAACTCTTTGCGGCAGAATGGTTCTAAAGCTTCTGACCCGGGTTTGGGTTTCCAAACTGGTCGGTGCTTTTATGAACACCCGCTTATCCGTTCCCTGCATCCGTTCCACTGTGAAAAAACACGGAATTGATATGACCCGGTTTGTATCCCGGAAGTACCCCAGCTACAATGCCTTTTTTACCCGGCAGCTGACCCCGGAAAACCGGCAAATTGCAAAAGGCTTGATCTCTCCTTGCGACGGGAAATTGACTGTGTATCCCATTTCCGAGGATTTGGCCCTTTCCATCAAGGGCGGCACCTACACGGTGGAAGAAATCCTGCAGAGCCGGGAGCTGGCAGAGGAATTTCGGGGCGGTCTATGCCTGCAATTCCGCCTGACCATCGACGATTACCATCGCTACGGCTATTTTGACGACTGCCAGGAAGCCGAGAACTACAATGTCAAGGGCGTTTTGCATACTGTGCAGCCCATCGCCTTCCGCCGCTATAAGGTGTATAAGGAAAACAGCCGGGCAGTCACTGTGCTGTCTACCGCCAATTACGGCCGGGCAGTGCAAGTGGAAGTGGGCGCTACCTGCGTAGGCAAAATTCAAAATCACCATGTACCCGGCCCCCACGCCAGAGGCGAGGAAAAGGGTATGTTCCTCTTTGGCGGCTCCACGGTGCTGCTGCTGCTGAAAAACGCCAATATCGACCGGGAAATCCTGGAAAACTCCCAAAAGGACATTGAAACCGTTGTCCGGTTCGGCGAGCAGATCGGCGTGGCCTGATTTTCAAACAAAGCACCTCCCCGACTCCCCGGGAATACACCTGTAAAATAAAAGTAGACACTCACAAAAGTGTGGGTGTCTACTTTTTTCGGTTTTGTATCAATCATTGGGGTAGCGCCAGGAAAGTACCTCTGCGAAATTACTCCCACTCAATGTCGTATACACCGAAACCTACCAAAAAGTTCTCGTTTTCGACGATAATAGGAACTCTTTGTATACGAATTATCTCTATTATCCGTATTATCAAAGGTTTTTGCTGTCAAAACCTGCTGTCACTATTTTTCTGACAGCAAAATCTTGAAGCGAGTGGCACAGCGGTTCGGATAACTTATTATAGCACAAAAAAGTTCTTTTTTCAACCGATTTACAGAAAGTTGCTCTGATTTTCTTTAATTATCTGTAGTTATATGATATAATGGTGCAAAACAGTTCGATAAATAAGAATTTGACGGAGAGTAGATATGCTTGAAAAAATGGCTGATTTCTTTGAAAGCCGATTAGATGGATACGATGAACATATGTTGACCAACATAGAATCCGCAGACGAATTTTATCCATATACGGCGAAGCAGTTGCCGACTGCCGAGAATTGCCATATACTTGATTTGGGATGTGGTACAGGATTGGAGTTAGAAGAATACTTTCTGCTCAATCCATCTGCAAGGATAACGGGTATTGATTTGTCGCAAGGAATGTTG
>RHMF01000323.1_pt1 | contig 19999 bp, 12 predicted proteins | sample 5365151 | NCBI WGS metagenome assembly RHMF01 (sample SAMN10266501, study PRJNA497801) | feces metagenome | isolation source: feces | host: Bos taurus | place: China: Prairie of Fairy Mountain | collected 2017-08-14 | reverse complement strand
CCCCAGTCGAGGAATGCGCCCACGGCATTCACGGCCTTGACACGCATCAGGGCAAACTCACCCACCACTGCATAGGGGTGCTCGGTTGTGGCCACCGGGCGGTTCTCGGAATCGTTGTACACAAACACACGCAACTCGTCACCAACTCGCATGCTGGCGGTAAGATAACGGTTGGGCAGCAACACCTCGTGGGCATCCTCGTCGACCAAATAGGCGCCGAAGTCCACCATGCGGTTAAGAACCAATGAATTGTATTCTCCTATTTTCATCACTGCGCAAATTTACTAAATAAACACCACATCGGACCATTTTCAGGAAAAATAATTTTTCAATAACTGATTTTTGATTACTTTTGCTTATTCACATAAAACAAGACACATTATGAACTTAATTAAACTATTTATTTCAGCAGCCATCGCCATCGTGGCGTTGAACGCATGCGGCAGCAATGCCGGCGAGACCGCTACCACCCACGCCACCGATGGAAACGCCGCCATCGACAACATCATGACCCGCACGAGTGTACGTGCCTACCAAGACCGTGCCATCGACAAAGCCACCGTCGACACCCTGCTGCGCGCAGCCATGGCGGCACCCACAGCCATGGACAAGCGGCCCTGGCACTTTGTGGTGGTGACCGACAAACAGTTGCTCAAGCAACTGCTGCAACCCCGCCTGCAATCGGCGCCGCTGGCCATCGTGGTGTGCGGCAACAGTAATAAATTCATCGATGGCAACGGCCGCGACTTCTGGGTGCAGGACGTATCTGCCGCCACCGAGAATCTGCTTCTGGCCGCCCATGCCCTGGGTCTGGGTGCCGTTTGGACCGGTGCCTGGCCTGCAGCCGAACGCAGCCAGCATGTGGCCGAGGTGGTGAAAGCCCCTGAGAACATCATCCCGCTCTGCGTAGTGGCCATAGGCTATCCTGCCGAGGCACCCGCTCCCAAAGAGAAATTCGACACTGCCAACGTCACTTACGAGACGTTCTGACCCAACGTTTGCCGATAGGTTGTCCCCGCTCATGTTTTGGTTGCTGATTTGATTTTTCCGCGAGTTTGGCACAGTCATTGCAGAAAAGAGATAACAGCAAACATTGATTCCATACATACCAACACATATGACAGAAAAAAGTAATCTGGACAACCTATCGCTTTATTGGCGCAAACAGCAGAATCTGCCCAAAGCCGGAGCCGACTTTACCGAAGACGACGAGGAAGAAGAAAACTCCCCCGGACAAGGCAACAGCGGAAACACAGAAGGGCGCCAGGGAGAAAGACACGCCACCGTGCGACGAAATGTCAGCCATGGTGACAATTCTGGCACACCCTTCATCGATAAATACGGAAAAGACATCACCCAAGAAGCCGCAGGAGGCAAACTCGACCCAATGGTGGGCCGTGAGGTGGAAATCGAGCGCTTGGCTCAGATTCTGAGCCGTCGCAAGAAAAACAACCCCGTGATGGTGGGTGAACCCGGCGTGGGAAAAACCGCCATCATCGAGGGGCTGGCCAAACGCATCGTGGACCGCAAAGTGCCACGGGTGCTTCTCGACAAGCGCATCATTTCGGTGGACATGGGTAGCATTGTGGCCGGCACTAAATACCGCGGCCAGTTTGAGGAACGCATCAAAGCACTCATTGACGAAGCGGCCGACAACAAAGACATCATCCTCTTTATCGACGAAATCCACAACATCGTGGGAGCCGGCAATGCAAGCGGCTCAATGGATGCCGCCAATCTGCTCAAGCCAGCGCTGGCCCGTGGCGAATTCCAATGCATCGGTGCCACTACGCTGGAGGAATACCACAAAACCATTGAGCATGACGGCGCTCTGGAACGCCGCTTCCAAAAGGTGATGGTGGAACAGCCGTCGGCCCAGGAAACACTTGAAATCCTCAAGCACATCAAGGAGGTGTACGAAAAGCACCACGGCGTGTCCTACACCGACGAGGCCATCAAAGCCTGCGTAACACTCACCGACCGCTATGTTAGCGACCGGTTTTTCCCCGACAAGGCGATCGACGCCCTGGATGAAGCCGGCTCACGCGTGCACATCGGTAAGGTTGTGGTGCCCAAAGAAATCGATGAACTGGAAAAACGCATCAAGGAAACACAAGACAACAAGTTCCGCGCCGTGCAGGAGCAAAATTTCGAAAGCGCAGCCAATTTCCGTGACCAGCAAGAGCACCTCATCGATGAACTCGCCGAGGCCAAAGAGCGCTGGGAGCATGACTTAGACCAGCGCCGCGAAACGGTGAACGAGAGCGATGTGGCCGAAGTGGTGGCCATGATGACGGGCGTGCCGGTGCAACGCATCGCGCAGGCCGAAGGCGTGCGTCTGCTGGGCATGGCCGAAGAACTCAAGTCGCAGGTGGTGGGCCAGGACGAAGCCATCGACACGATAGCGCGTGCCATACGCCGCAACCGCGTGGGCCTGCGCGACCCCAACCGCCCCATCGGCTCCTTTATGTTCCTCGGCCCGACAGGCGTTGGCAAGACCCTGCTTGCCAAGAAACTGGCAGAGTTTCTCTTTAACTCGCAAGACGCACTCATCCGCATCGACATGAGCGAATTCATGGAGAAATGGAATGTGTCGCGACTGGTGGGTTCCACGCCCGGCTACGTGGGGTACGAAGAAGGTGGACAACTCACCGAGAAAGTGCGCCACCACCCCTACAGCGTAGTGCTTTTCGATGAAATCGAGAAAGCGCATCCCGATGTATTCAACATTTTGCTTCAGGTACTCGACGAGGGTTGCCTCACCGATGGCCAAGGACGCAAGGTGAATTTCAAGAACACCATCATTATCATGACCAGCAACATCGGCACACGTGAGCTCAAAGACTTTGGCGCAGGCGTGGGTTTCAACACCTCCACCCTGACACGTGAGCGGAGCGATGCCGTGATTCGCAAGGCGCTCAACCGCCATTTTTCGCCCGAATTCCTTAACCGCGTAGACGACATCGTCACCTTTGGCTCGCTCGATTACGACCATATCCTCAATATTGTGGACATTGAAATCAAGAGTTTCTACAAACTCGTGCAAGACCAGGGGCTGCAACTCGAAATCACCGATGCCGCCAAGCATCTGGTGGCCGACGAAGGATTTGACATACAATACGGCGCACGTCCCCTCAAACGAGCCATCCAAACCCAAATCGAGGATCCGCTCAGCGACATGCTGCTGCGGGGCGAAGCCAATCCCGGCGACACCATCGTCATCGACGCGCAAGACGGAAAAATCGTCACCACCCGCAAGGCTGCCGGCGAGTGACGCCCACCGCCATAATGCATACAAAACCCCGCTGCCACTCGGCAACGGGGTTTTCTTCATGTTATGGTTTAATCTACTTCACTGCGAGCGGATTATTTCATTTGCTCAAGTTTGTAGTTGATGTCATCGATGATGCGCTGGGCTTTGCTGGCTTGCTCGCCATTCAGCGAAACGGCCTTCTGCAGATAAGGCATGGCCTCGTCGTAGATGGGTTTCACCTTGGGAGCGAGTTGCTGTGTGCTCAGGTTCAGATTTTCATCGATAACCTTCTGGGCACGCAGGTAGAGGCAGCGACCCAGGTCATAGTTGGCGCTCGAGTTGTCGGGGCCAAGTTGGCAAGCCTGCTTATAGAACGGGATGGCTTCTTCCACACCTTCGGTCTCAAGTTCTTTGGCGAAGCCCTTCATGTCGTACAGCACAGGGTCGTTGGGGTCGTTGGCGATGGCGTTGTCAATCCAAGTGTAGGCTTTGGCATAGTCCTTGGCGTCAAGCATCACTTGAATCAGGTTGGCCAGCGACGAGTTGTTGAATTCCTCCACATTGTTCTCTTTGTAGCCCAGTTTCATAGCCTTGGTAAAGGCGAAGTAAGCAGGCTCGTACTGTTTTGCCTGATAGAAACCGTAGCCCTCGAAGAAACGCACCTGGGCCAGCGTGGAATCGGCTGGAACGATGCCCTGTTTCTTGGCAAACGGCGAGGTGGAGATTTCAGCGAAGTTGTGGAAAGCCGAAGCAGCCATATCCCATTTTTCCGACTGCAGGCAACTGTTGCCTATATCGGCAATGTCACCCATGTGGCTGGTGAGAGAGCCCAGAATTTCATCGCTGTATTTGGTCTTCACCTTGGGCAGACCGGTTTTCTTGTCTATCTTCGGGGTGCCGTCTTTCTCGAGTTGTATCACGGTGTCGAGGGGCAGGGCCTTCTGGTAGAATTCAAAACCGGCACTCAGCAATTCAGCCATAGCGCCATCGTCCACCGGCTGCTGCATCATCTTGGCAGCAAGCATCTTGTCATAGATACCGAAAGCGGCTTTGCCAGCGGTGTACCAGGTGAGCACATCACCAGCCGACTCGGCGTTGACGAGTGCAGGCTGAATTTGCTCAAGCACGGTGGCCAGATCCTGCGGGTTGGCAGAACCAGCCAATTTGCTTAAATCTTTCACGAGGCTCATCTGAGCCATGGCGCTTGCTGCAGTAAAAGCGGCGCATGCAGCCAAAAGAATAATTTTTTTCATTTTAAGTTTTATTTAAATTGATATTAAATTTTTTCTCTTAGAGTTTGAAAAGGTGAAATAGTTTAATTTTCTTCGGTGGAATTTTCATTGGTTTCACCTACTGCGGATTGCACGGTGCCATCAGCCATTACGGCATTGGTGTCGTCCTGCTCCAGGTCTTCACTCGTGTCGGTGTCCACCTTGCACACGCTGGCTATTTCATCGTTTTTCTTCTCCAGATTGATAAGACGCACGCCTTGCGTGGCGCGACCCAGCACACGCAGCGAACTCACCTTGAGGCGAATCGTGATGCCGCTCTTGTTTATAATCACAAGGTCGTTGCCATCGTTCACGTTGCGTATTGACACAAGTTTTCCGGTCTTGGGAGTGATATTGATGGTCTTCACGCCCTTGCCACCACGGTGGGTCACACGGTAGTCGGCCAGCGACGAGCGTTTGCCCATACCCTGCTCACTCACCACGAGCACATCGTCGGTGGTGCCGTTCTTCATACAAATCATGCCCACCACTTCGTCTTCATCGTTAACCAGTTCCATACCACGCACACCGGTTGCGGTGCGCCCCATGGCACGCACCTCGGTTTCGTTGAAACGGATGGCGCGGCCCTCGCGGTCAGCAAGGATGATTTCACTGTCGCCCTCGGTGAGCACGGCACCCACCAGTTGGTCATCGTCATTGATATTGAGAGCACGCACACCGTTGGAACGGGGACGTGAATACTCGCTCAGTCTGGTACGCTTCACGACGCCGTTCTTGGTAGCGAACACGATGTAGTGGTTTTGGTTGTACTCGGGATTAGTGAGATTGGTAGCGCGCACGAATGCAAAGATGCGGTTCTCCGGGCCCAGGTTGAGCAGGTTCTGGATGGCGCGGCCCTTGCTGTTCTTGGTTCCCTCGGGAATTTCAAACACCCGCAACCAATAACAGCGACCTAGAGCGGTGAAAAACAGCATGTAATTATGGTTGGTGGCTTCATACACATATTCGATGAAGTCCTCGTCGCGGGTGTCGCTGCCCTTGGCTCCTACGCCTCCACGGGCCTGGGTGCGGTATTCACTCAGTGGCGTGCGCTTGATGTAACCGAAGTGGCTGATAGTGATAATCATGGGGTCATCGCTATAGAAGTCCTCGGCGTTCATTTCCTCACTGGAATACTCTATCTGGGTGCGACGCTCGTCACCGAATTTCTCTTTCACTTCCAGCAACTCGGCTTCAATCACCTTGCGGCACTCGGCAGGGTCATCGAGAATAAGCTGAAGATGCTCGATTGTTTTGCGCAATTCGTCCAACTCGTTGTGCAGTTTGGTCTGTTCCAGGTTAGTGAGTTGGCGCAAGCGCATTTCCACGATGGCGCGAGCCTGCACGTCGTCAAGTTGGAAACGCTCGCACAAGCGTTGGCAGGCCTCCTCGGTGCTTTTGCTCGAGCGGATGATGTGCACCACCTCGTCGATGTTGTCGCTGGCTATGATCAGGCCCTCGAGTATGTGTGCACGTTCCTGCGCTTTTTTCAGTTCAAACTGGGTGCGGCGTATCACAACGTCGTGGCGATGCTCCAGGAAATAATGCAGCAGGTCTTTCAGGTTGGCGGTGGTGGGGCGTCCCTTCACCAGGCACACATTATTCACACTGAACGACGACTGCAATTCGGTCATCTTGTATAGCTTATTGAGCAACACATTGGCATTGAAATCCTTCTTCACATCAATCACGATGCGCATGCCGTGGCGGTCGCTCTCGTCGTTGATGTCGCTGATGCCGTCAATCTTCTTCTCTTCCACCAGGCGTGCAATGGCCTCGATGAGTTCGCGCTTATTAACATTGTAGGGGATTTCATTCACGATAATGCGGTCGTGGCTGCCTTCTGACTCAATTTCGGCCTTGGCGCGCACCACGATTCGGCCACGGCCAGTCTCAAAGGCCTCTTTCACGCCCTGGTAACCGTAAATAATGCCACCTGTCGGGAAATCGGGAGCCTTCACATAATGCATGAGTTGCTCCACGGTCATATCGGGGTCTTCGAGCAGCGCCATCGCACCGTCGATGCACTCACCCAGGTTGTGGGGGGCCATATTGGTGGCCATACCCACAGCAATGCCCGTGGCACCGTTCACCAGCAGGTTGGGTATGCGGGTGGGCAGTACTTCGGGTTCCTCCAGCGTATTGTCAAAGTTGGGCATGAAGTCCACCGTGTTCTCATCGATGTCCTGCATCATGCTCTCGCCCATCTTGTCGAGGCGCACCTCGGTGTAACGCATGGCGGCCGGACTGTCGCCGTCCACCGAACCGAAGTTACCCTGTCCGTCCACCAGCGGGTAGCGCATGTTCCAATCCTGGGCCAGACGCACCATGGCGAAATAAACCGAGGAGTCACCGTGGGGATGGTACTTACCCAGCACGTCACCCACGATACGTGCCGATTTCTTGTAGGGTTGGTTACTGAAATTTTTCAATTTGGACATGCCAAAGAGCACCCTGCGATGCACAGGCTTGAAGCCATCGCGCACATCGGGGAGCGCTCGCGAAACGATTACCGACATCGAGTAGTCTCGATAACTGGTCTTCATTTCGTCCTCAATGTTGATCTCTAGAATTCGATCGTTGTTCATTCTCTCTGTTTTTTTTAGTTCGGCGGGCGACGCACTGCAGGCAAGAATAACGCCCCGGCTCACACGAGCGCCCGCAATTCACTTCAACCTACAAAGTTAATGCATTTTCTTGAACCAGCCACCCTACCCCGCTACATTTTTTATTGTAAATCCCGTCTGATTAAGTTTTTTTTGCATAAAAAGTGATGTCCCGTCTCACGTCACCGAAATTTCTCCATGCAGCGATACCGGCCGAGCGGTAAAATTTTGCGGAAATCCTTTTTTTTCGTAATTTCGCAGTTCCGTTAGGAAAACAAGACCAAAGATATGGAATACAACAATGAACAAGTGCGCAGGCAGGACCGTCTGCTCGACGAGGACAGAGCGCGAGAGCTACTGCGCGAGAGCGAATGGGGCGTGCTTTCAATATGCACAAAAGAAGGCGTGCCCTACGGCGTGCCCATCAATTATGTGTGGGACGGCAACAACAGCATCTATCTGCACTGCGCACCGCAGGGACGCAAACTGCAGATACTTGAAGAGAACAGCCGTGTGTCGTTCACCGTGGTGGGACGGGTGAACCTGCTGCCATCGCGCTTCACCACCGAATATGAGAGCATCATGCTCGAGGGCGAGGCGGTGCGCCATCTGGACGACGACGAGAAGCACCAGGCCTTGGAACTGCTGCTGGACAAACTATCGCCCAATGACAAACAGGTGGGATTGAAATATGCCGCTGCTTCGTTCCACCGCGTGGAAATCATCCGCGTGGATTTCACCCGCTGGAGCGGGAAACGTAAAAAAGTATTTTAACGGAATTATAGGAAACCATGGAATACAGACTTCATTCGGAATATCAACCCACCGGCGATCAGCCGCTGGCCATTGACGAACTGGTGGAAGGCGTGGAGAACGGCACACCCTATCAAACGCTGCTAGGAGTCACGGGGTCGGGCAAGACGTTCACCATGGCCAACGTGATAGCACGCACGGGGCGCCCCACGCTCATCCTGTCGCACAACAAGACGCTGGCCGCACAGCTTTATGCCGAGATGCGCGGTTTCTTCCCCGAAAATGCCGTGCACTATTTTGTGAGTTATTACGATTACTACCAGCCCGAAGCCTATATCCCCAGCACCGACAAATACATAGAAAAAGACCTGCAAATCAACGATGAGATAGAGCGGCTGCGCCTCTCCACAGTGACAGCGCTGCTGTCGGGCCGTCGCGACATCGTGGTGGTGAGCAGCGTGTCGTGCCTGTATGGCATGGGAAATCCCGAGGACATCGCCGCCAATGCCATTGAACTGCACCGCGGCGACAACATACATCGCGATGAACTGCTGCATCAGTTGGTGGCAGCCCTGTACAGCCGCAACGAGGTGGACATGAAGATGGGTAACTTCCGCGTGAAGGGCGACACCGTCGACATCTACCTGAGCGACGAAGACATCATGCTGCGTGTGCTCTTCTGGGGGAACGAGATTGACAGGCTGCAACTGCTCGACCCCGTTACGCAAATCCCCACCGAGGACGTGGAAGGCTTCCGCATCTTCCCCGCCAACATCTTTGTCACCACCAAAGAACGCATGAACAACGCCATCGGTATCATCATGAACGATCTGGACACACAGGTGGGCTCTTTCATGCGCGAAGAACGCTATGCCGAGGCCAAGCGCCTGAAAGAGCGCGTGACCTATGACCTGGAGATGATTCGCGAGGTGGGTTACTGCTCGGGCATAGAGAACTACAGCCGCTATTTCGACGGCCGCAAACCCGGCATGCGCCCCTTCTGCCTGCTGGACTATTTTCCCGACGACTTCCTCACCATTATCGACGAGAGCCATGTGACCGTGCCGCAAATCCGCGCCATGTACGGCGGCGACCAGTCGCGCAAGCAAAACCTGGTGCACTACGGATTCCGTCTGGAGGCAGCCCTCGACAACCGGCCGCTTCGGTTTGAGGAGTTTGAGACACTGACCCACCAAACAATCTATGTAAGCGCCACACCCGCCGACTACGAATTGCAGCAGAGCGAGGGCGTGGTCACCGAGCAAATCATCCGCCCCACGGGCCTGCTCGACCCGCAAATCATCGTGCGTCCCTCTCAGGGACAGATCGACGACTTGATAGAAGAAATCCAAGTGCGCGTGGAAAAACACGAGCGCACGTTGGTCACCACGCTCACCAAGCGCATGGCCGAAGAGCTGAGCGACTACCTAAAGAAACTTGACATCAAGTGCGCCTACATGCACAGCGAAGTGGAGACAATGGAACGCATCGAGATTCTGGACAACCTGCGCGCTGGAGCCATCGATGTGCTGGTGGGCGTGAACCTGCTGCGTGAGGGACTTGACCTGCCCGAAGTGTCGCTGGTGGCCATTCTGGACGCCGACAAGGAAGGCTTCCTGCGCAGCCACCGCTCGCTTACGCAAACGGCCGGCCGAGCCGCCCGCAACCTCAACGGACTGGTCATCATGTATGCCGATACCGTCACCGAATCAATGCAGAAAACCATCGACGAAACCGACCGGCGCCGGTCGCTGCAACTACGCTACAACGAGGAGCACGGCATCACCCCCACCGCCATCGTGAAAGCGCGCACAGCCATCATTGGGCAAGAGACCGACATGCATCATCCCGACGCTCCCCGTCGCCACGACCAAAACCTGCCCAGCCGCAGCCAGCAACCGCAAGAGCACCGCTACAGCGAAGAGTTCCACACCGCCGCCGGCGTGGCCGCCGACCCGGTTGTGGCCTATATGAAACCTGAGGAGATAGAGCGCGCCATCGAACGCCTCAAGAGCCAGATGATAGAAGCTGCACGCAATATGGACTTCCTGGAGGCCGCTCAGTTCCGCGATGAAATCATGCAACTGCAGTCGCGCCTCAGAGCCGGGGGCAAAGATTAACGCAAGTGGATGTGCTCAAGGCGGAGCACTTCGTTGTTTTCGTTGTCGTAAAACACCACCTCGTTCTTGCCGTCGGGTCGAGCCGTTTCGGCACACTCCAGCGCGAGCAAGAGATTGGACTCCATGTCAATGTCGGGGCAGGGTGAGCTGTCCGACTGCAAGTCCTCAAACTCGATGGCGAAGTCTTTGCTGGGGTCGATGGTGATGATGCCGTTGATGATGTTGCAGCCGCTGTTGCCATGGATGGTGTTCTGGTCAACGTCGATGACCAGTCGCGCATTGCCACGACTTAACGCATTACCGTTGATGGCTTTAACCCGCCAGGCGCCATTCAGGAAATCAAGGTTCTGCCTGCGCAGCACCATCATCACTTTTCCCTTGGCGTTCATCAGGTGCATATACTCAATGCGTCCCTGACGCGTCACGTTATACTTCTTCACATCCCTCAAAACCTTCATGATGTCGCGTTCCGACGTTTGGCCCGTGCAGGATCGCTCGGTGGTGACAAAGTTATCAAAACTGATTTTGTCGTCATTCAGGGTGAAGGTGGCGTTGAGGTCGTTGCATCCATTGCTGCCGTACACCTTGTGCGCATTGAAATCCAGATAGATGTAAGCCCTCTGGGCAGTAGAGATTTCCCGGCCCTGCAGCAAAAACATGTTCCACTCGCCATAGAGTTGGCGGGCGGGTTGGGTAATAGCGACATTGGTGATGCCCTGGCCGGTGTCGCGCCGGGCGGCGCTTTTCACCTCTTTTGCATTGCGGCGGTTATGCTGCGGGCCGTCTGCCGATGAAACGGCGGGCGAGGCCAGCATGGCGGCCACCAGGGTTATGATAATAGCGATTTTATCCATGAATCGTTGATTATTTCTGATTATCAATCTGCAAAATTAACAAAAGATACCGAAAACAGAAAATCAAGCCCTTATTTTTAAAAGTTTTTACGTCTTACAACAAAAGTTTAACGAAAACTTCCCGAATTCTTACAATAACTCTCACTACCTTTGCCGTTATAATCCAAATGGGAACCGCGATGAAGATAAAGACCCTTGCTGTGGCGCTGCTCGTGCTGATGTGTGCGGGGGGCGGCAAGGCGCAAATCAATACCGATCAGGTGATAAAAATAGGGCGCAACGCGCTTTATTTTGAAGATTATGTGCTGGCGATACAATATTTCAACCAGGTGATAAAAACCAAGCCATTCCTGGCCGAACCCTATTTTTACCGCAGCGTGGCAAAAATCAGCCTCGATGACTACCAGGGCGCCGAGCAGGACGCCACACTGGCCATCGAACGCAACCCGTTCATTGTGGATGCCTACCAGGTGCGCGGCGTGGCCCGCCAGAACCAAGGAAACTTCGCCGACGCCGTGCAGGACTACGATGCCGGATTGCGGCTCAACCCCGAGGAGAAAATATTCAGAGTCAACCGTGCGGTGTGCGAGAGCGAACTGGGCCATTACGATCAAGCCCAAAGCGATTACGACCAGGTGCTGCGCACCGACTCCACCAACGAACGCGCCTTGCTGGGCCTGGCGCACATGAACCTGCTGCGCAAGGACACGACCCAGGCACTGACGTGCCTGAACCGCTGTATCGCGGCATGGAAAAACAACGCCACGGCCTACTCGATGCGCGCCATGATTGAAGCGGTGGGCCAGCATGACTACGAGGCCGCCGTAGCCGACATGGACTCTACCATCAAACTGGAGCCCAGTTATGCAGGCCACTTCATCAACCGTGCCTACATGAAATACAACATCGACGACTACTTCGGCGCCATGGCCGACTACGACTACGCCATCAGCCTGGATCCCACCAGCATCGAAGCGCGGTTCGACCGCGGGCAATTACGCGCCGAGGTGGGAGAATACAACAAGGCGATAGAAGACTTCTCGTTTGTTCTGAGCCGCACCCCCCATAACTTCATCGCGCTCTACAACCGCGCCATGCTCTACTCCCGCACGGGGCAGTTGCGCAAAGCCATCAGCGACTTTGACCAGGTGCTGAAAGAAGACCCGCAGAATTTCGTGGCGCTCTACGGAAAAGCCATGCTCAATTTCCAGGCGGGCCAATACCGCGATGCCGTGACCGACATGACGGCCATTCTGAAGAAATACCCTGGCTTTGAGGCCGGTTACATGATGCGCAGCGAGGCCAAGCGACGCATGGGCGACCACTCCGGCAGCCAAGCCGACATGAACCGCGCTGTGGCAGAGATGAAACGTGGCGGCAAGCATGTCTCCACCTTCGACCCCATGGAAATTGAATCGCAACTGCAAATCAAGAAGAACCGCCAGCGGGTGCTCGAGGAAAGCGAGAAAAACGCTCTCAGGGCCAACGCCGACACCACACAAAACGCCGAGGAAATCATGCAACGCTTCAACACGTTGCTCACTGTGGAGGCGCATAACCCTGTCAAACCCGAATATGCCAACCGGCAACGCGGCCACATCCAGAACGACAACGTGGAGGTGGAGCCCATGCCGGCCTTTGAACTCGCCTACGGCTCCCACGACAACAAACTCAACGGCAACACCTACTACGTGAAGGAAATCACCGATGCCAACAACACCCGCCTGCTGCCCGCCACCTTATGTCTGGTGAACGGCACTCCCAGGCAGAATGAAAGCGAGAACACACAGCGTTTTGCCAGCATAGAGTACTACAACGGATTGCTGGCCTCGGCCCAACCGCGCAGCATCGATTATTTTGCCCGCGGACTTGACCAACTGCTGGTGAAAAACCCCGACGCCGCCATCGCCGACGCTGCACGCGCCCTGGCTCTAAGCCCCGACTTCGCCTTGGCCCACTTCCTCATGGCCGACGCCTACTACATGCGCTACCGCATGGCGCAGACATCGCGTGTGCTCGACTCTGCCCCCACTGGCCAACCCACCACCGACCAAACCGCCGCAGCCATGCTGCACCGCCAGCAAGACGCCGCAACGCTCGATTCGATGATTACCTGCATTGACCACGTGATAAAACTATCGCCACGCAATGTGTACGCCCACTACAACAAGGGCAACGCCTGCATGCTCCGAGGAGATTACACCAGCGCCATCAGTTGCTACAGCAAGGCCATCGAACTCAAGCCCGATCTGGGCGAGGCATACTACAACCGTGGGCTGATGTACCTGCGCATGGGCAACAAACAACCCGGTGTGCGTGACCTGAGCAAAGCCGGCGAACTGGGCGTCCTACCCAGTTACAACGTGCTCAAGCGGATGAACCGCTAATGTATTAAGGCTTGTTAATATAGCGCAAAAACTTTTGAACGCTTGTTTTTTTTCGTAACTTTGTACGTTTATTGGGTGATTTCGTGAGATTGGCCCATGTAAATATTTGACAATTAAAACAATAACAAACATACAAACCACAAGAATGAGTTTAAGAATCATCGTGCTGGCCAAGCAAGTGCCAGACACTCGCAACGTGGGGAAAGATGCGATGAAGGAAGACGGCACCATCAACCGTGCCGCCCTACCCGCCATCTTCAACCCCGAAGACTTGAACGCGCTGGAACAGGCGCTTCAACTTAAAGACGCCCACCCCGGCTCCACCATCACCCTGCTCACCATGGGGTTGCCGCGCTCAGCCGAAATCGTGCGCGAAAGTCTGTATCGTGGCGCCGACGACGGCGTAGTGCTCACCGACCGTCCTCTGGGCGGCGCCGACACGCTGGCCACCTCCTATTCGCTGGCACAGACCATCCGCCACATGGGTCATTTCGACATCATAGTGGGTGGCCGTCAGGCCATTGATGGCGACACGGCCCAGGTGGGTCCGCAAATCGCCGAGAAACTCGGTTTGCCTCAAGTAACCTATGCCGAACAAATCAGCGTGGCCGACGGCAAAGCCACCATCAAGCGGCGCGTGGAACGCGGTTTCGAAACCGTGGAATGCCCGCTGCCTCTGGTGGTGACCGTCAATGGCAGTGCCGATGCCTGCCGCCCCCGCAACGCGCGATTGCTGCAAAAGTACAAATATGCCGTGAGCCCCAGCGAGAAAGCCGCTCTGCCCGCCGACCGCCAGCAATTGGTGGACGAACGCCCCTATCTGCTGATAAAGGAATGGGGAGTGAAGGAAATCGAGGCCGATCCCGAGCAAATCGGATTGAAAGGCTCGCCCACCAAAGTGAAGGGTATTGTGAACGTGGTGTTCCAGGCTAAGGAAAGCCGCCGCATCGACGCCGCCAACGATGGCGAGCTCGAAGATTTGGTGAAGGAACTCATCGCCGAGCATATCATTGGTTAACCCGCTAAATGAAGAAAAATGGAAGACAACAATAATTTAATAGTCTATTGTGAGTATGACGAGGGCCGTGTGGCCGACGTCAGTCTGGAATTGCTGACCAAGGGCCGCTCACTGGCTACCCGTCTGGGCGTGAAACTCGAAGCACTGGTGATAGGAGACAAACTGCAGGGCATCGAGAACCAACTGTTTCCTTATGGTGTTGACGTGGTGTACAAAGTGGAGGATGCGCGTCTGTATCCATACACCTCACTGCCCCACGCTTCGATTGTCATCAATCTGTTCCGGCAAATCAAACCGCAAGTGTGCCTGATGGGCGCCACCACCATAGGCCGCGACCTGGGCCCGCGGGTGAGTTCCTGCCTGCACAGCGGCCTCACCGCCGACTGCACGTCGCTCGAAATCGGTGACCACACCGACGCCGTGACCAACAAGGAATACCACGACTTGCTCTATCAGATACGTCCCGCCTTTGGCGGCAACATCGTGGCCACCATCGTCAACCCCGAGCACCGTCCCCAAATGGCCACTGTGCGCGAGGGTGTGATGAAAAAAGAGATTTTTGACGCCAACTACAAGGGCCAGGTTATCGACCTGCCAGCCAACGATTATGTGGATTCCGAGAGTTTCGTGGTCAAAATCATCGATCGCGAGATTGAGCAGAGCAAAGTCAACATCAAGAACGCACCCATCATCGTGGCCGGTGGCTACGGCGTGGGCAGCAAGGAAAACTTTGACCTGCTTTTTGAACTGGCCGACGTGCTCGGAGCCGAGGTGGGTGCTTCGCGCGCCGCGGTTGACGCCGGTTTTGTGGAACACGACCGTCAAATCGGTCAGACCGGTGTGACCGTTCGTCCCAAACTCTACATTGCCTGTGGCATCTCGGGGCAGATACAACACATCGCCGGCATGAACGAGAGCAAAATCATCATCAGCATCAACAGCGACCCCAACGCCCCCATCAACGACATCGCCGACTATGTGATAACCGGCAACCTGGAGGAAGTGATACCGCGTTTGATTAAGCATTACAAAAAGAATTCCAAGTAAAATTCCAAATCATTATGGCTAATTTTTATAACGACAATAAAGCGCTGCACTACTACCTGCATCATCCGCTCATGAAGGAGATTGTGACGATGCGTGAGCGCAATTTCACCGAGTGCCGGCAATTCGACTACGCCCCTGTTGATTTCGACGACGCCATCGACAGTTACGAGCGCGTGCTGGAGGTGATAGGCGAGATTTGCGGCGAAATCATCGCCCCCAATGCCAAGGACGTGGATATAGAAGGGCCTCATTTGGACAACGGCCACGTGACATATGCCAGCGCCACCTACAAGAACCTGCAGGCCTTGAACCAAGCCGGTCTGATGGGCATTACCCTGCCCCGTAGGTACGGCGGCCTGAACTTCTCACAAATCCCCTACACCATGGCCGCCGATCTGGTGAGCCGTGCTGACGCAAGTTTCGTCAACGTGTGGGGTCTGCAAGATTGCGCTGAGACCATCAACGAGTTTGGCAGCGAAGACCAGAAAGCACGCTTCCTTCCCCGCACCTGCGCCGGCGAGACGCTGGCGATGGACCTGACCGAACCCGATGCCGGCAGCGACCTGCAGAGCGTGATGCTCAAGGCCACGCAAGATGCCGACGGCACCTGGCGGCTCAATGGTGTGAAGCGCTTCATCACCAACGGCGACGGCGATATCGCCCTGGTGCTGGCCCGCAGCGAAGAAGGCAGTCGCGACGGCCGCGGCCTGTCGATGTTTATCTACGATAAGCGCGACGGCGGCATGACGGTACGCCGCATCGAGGACAAAATGGGCATCCACGGAAGTCCCACGTGCGAACTCGTGTTCAAGGACGCGAAGTGTGAACTGTGTGGTGAGCGCCGCCTGGGCCTGATTAAATATGTGATGTCGCTCATGAACGGCGCCCGTCTGGGCATTGCCGCACAGAGCGTGGGAATCAGTGAGAGCGCCTACCGCGAGGCTGATGAATATGCCCGCAGCCGTGAGCAGTTCGGCCACCCCATCATTCAGTTCCACGCCGTGAGCGAAATGGTGGCCAACATCAAGGCCAAACTCGATGCTTCACGTACCCTGCTGTATGAATGCACCCGTTTTGTGGACTATTACAAGACTCTGGAAGCCATAGCCCGCGAACGCACGCTCACCCCCGAAGAGCGCAAGGCCATGAAGGCCTATAACCGTTTGGCCGACGCCTTCACGCCTCTCGCCAAGGGTATGACCAGCGAGTTTGCCAACCAGAACGCCTACGATTGCGTTCAGGTGCACGGCGGCAGCGGTTTCATGCGCGACTACGCCTGCGAACGCATCTATCGCGACGCCCGCATCACCAGCATCTACGAGGGCACCACGCAGTTGCAGGTGGTGGCAGGTTTGCGCCACGTCACCACGGGCACCTATCTGAACCGCATCAAGGAGTATGCCATGCAAAACTACAGCGATGCCGTGGCAGATCAAAAGGCCAAACTTGAGCAAATGACCGCACAGTTTGAGCAGGCGTTTGCTTCAGTAAAAGGCCAGAACGACCCAGACTACATCACTTTCCACGCTCGCCGGTTGATGGAAATGGCCGGTTACATCATCATGGGCTATCTGCTCATCGGCGATGCCACCAACGAGCCCGACCTGTTCCTGCGCTCGGCCAAAGTGTTTGTCAACATTGGCGCCGCCCAGGTGGCCGCACACGCTGAGTTCATTTCCGACTTCGCGCCCAACGACGTGGCCGGAGCCTATATGCAGTAATGCGACTCCCTATAATATAAAGGTGGAGTAACCACCGCAATGATTAAAATCACGCAAGCCAGCCCCCTCAAGGACTGGCTTGCTGATGTAATGGAGTGAGCAACGGGCTCAAATGCCCAGGCTCTTGCAGATGCGGTCGAGTTTCTGGTCGGCCCAGTCGTTCTTGTCATCGTAGGCAGCGGCATCGGCAAGGGTGTCGTGCACCTCAATGTAGAACTTGATTTTGGGTTCGGTGCCGCTGGGACGAATCGACACTTTGGTGCCGTCCTGGGTGTAGTATTGCAGCACATTGCTGGTGGCCGGCATCTCAAGTTTTGTGACAGTGCCGGTGGCAATGTTTTTCTGCTCCAGGCTCAGGAAGTCGCGGATAAGCACCACTGGCGAGCCGTCGATTTCTTTCTGCGGGTTTTCGCGGAAGTTCTTCATCATGGCCACGATTTCCTCGGCACCCGACTTGCCCGGGCGCACCACGCTAATGCCGCGTTCCTTGCTGTAGCCGTAGGTCATATAGATGTGAATCAGCAGGTCATTCATGGTCATACCCTTATCCTTGGCCCAGGCGGCGATTTCGCACATCAGGGGGATGGCACTCACCGAGTCCTTGTCGCGGGCGAAATCCTCGGCCAGGAAACCGTAACTTTCCTCACCGCCTCCCAGATAGGTACCCTTGCCTTCCATCTCGCGCATCACAGTGGCTATCCACTTGAAGCCCGTGTAGCAGTCAAACAATTTAATGCCCTCCTTGCGGGCGATTTTGGCAATGGTCTCGCTGGTGACAATGGTTTTCACCACATATTCGTCTCCCTTCAAACGGCCGAGTTCGCGGTTGCGCACCATCAGGTAGTAGAGGAAGATGATTTGGATTTGGTTGCCGTTCACGAGTTCGTATTTGCCCTTGGTATTCTTGATGACCATGCCGATGCGGTCGGCATCGGGGTCGCTGGCCAGCACGATGTCGGCCTGCACTTCCTCGGCTTTACGAATGGCCAATTCCATGGCCGACGGGTTCTCGGGATTGGGAGATTCCACTGTGGGGAACTCTCCGCTCATCACATCCTGCTCAGGCACGTGGATGATATTGTCAAAGCCCCAGCGCTCCAGACTGCGCGGCACCATATAACGGCCCACGCCGTGGATGGGTGTATAGACAATCTTGAGGTCATGCATGCGCTTGTCCACATCAGGACTGAGCGAAAGTGTGTGGATTTGCTCGATGTATTCAGCATCAATTTTCTCACCAATGGTCTCGATGAGTTCGGGGCGACCCTGGAACTTGATTTCCTTCACACTCTTAATAGCGTTCACATGGTTGATGATATTGACATCGTGAGGGGCCACCACCTGCGCGCCGTCGTCCCAATAAGCCTTGTAGCCGTTATAAATTTTGGGATTGTGCGAAGCCGTGATGTTAACACCGCTCTGACAGCCCAGGTGACGGATGGCGAAACTCACCTCGGGGGTAGGCCTCGGTCCCTCAAAAAGGAAAACCTTAATGCCGTTGGCCGAGAAGATGTTGGCCACGGTTTCGGCAAAGTAGCGGCTGTTGTTGCGCACATCGTGGCACACCACCACCTTGATTTGCTCCAGGTCTTTGAAGTTCTCGAGCAGGTAGTTGGCCAGTCCCTGTGTGGCACTGCCCACGGTGTAGATGTTCATGCGGTTGGTGCCGGCACCCATGATGCCGCGCAATCCGCCCGTGCCGAATTCCAGCGTTTTATAGAAAGATTCTATGAGGTCGGTCTTGTCGGCGGCCTGCAACATTTTCTGCACTTCAGCCCGCGTGGCCTCGTCGTAGTCAGGTCCAAGCCACTGCTGAGCGGCCTCGGTGACTTGTTTCAACAAAAGTTCGTCGTTCATGTATTCGAGTTTTAAAGTTGGTTTGCCGCCAAAGTTACAAATTTGTACTGACTTGCGAAAGCCACGCCGTGAGTTTTTTCAATTTTGGCACGCATTTTGCTTATTGATGCTCGCAACCAATTAAGTGACAAAGAAATGGAAAAAGAATCTATTCTGGCTGAAATCAAGCGCATTGCCCATCAACTGCATGCCGATGGCAAAACCTGGACGAGGGCCGATTTGGCCTATCAACTGCGGGAACAGGGAGTGGCCGGCGATTCACTGGAGGTGAGTCGCATGGTGTGGGAAACCTACCTGCGGTATGGCAACGACAAAACTGTGGCGGCTGCCTTTGTCGACAACGTGACGGGACATTCGCTGGTGGAAGAGTACCGACTGCACAGCCAGCTGACGACAGGGCAGGCCGACGAGGCGGTGAACTCGGTGGAGGAATCCCTGCGCCGCACCAACGATGTGCTGGGTGTACTGAAGGAGATGCTGACAGGCGATTTAGAAGGCGGTGGTGTGCTTTCGCCCAGCGCCATGGAACGCGTGATTGGCACAGGCGGCATCAGCACGGTGAAACATCAAGCCGGCGCACTCATAGAGCATTACTCGCGGTTGGTTGATGACTATGGACAGGCGCGTGACAGCGTGCGGGACACCTTGCGTGACTTCGTAGCCCTGCGCGATGACATTCTGCGGGTGTACAAAAAATACGCCTATTCTCTCATCGACATCTTCGGCGACGGTATCAAGGCGGTAGCACCCGAGCTCTTTGATTTTGAACAGATTCAATTTCTCAACACCGAAGAAATGCTGGGAAAAGTCAAACTCAGTTACAACCAACTCACAGAGCATTGCGACGCCCTGCTGGCCGAGGTGGGCCAAAGTTTCAACACATCGGTGAGCACCGCCGTGCAGGCCTACCAAAACAACCGGAACCGCATGGGGCTGTTGATTGCCGTGGCAGGCATGGTTTCACACTATGTGGATGTGACCAAAAACACCGCGCAAGTGAAGCGGCAGTTCAACACGCTGAAAGACTGTTTCAAGCATGACAGCACGCTCATCCGGGGCGACGAGGCCCGTCTCACAGCGGTCTACAAGCGACTGAACGATGTGGCGGTTCC
>RHMF01000322.1_pt1 | contig 20005 bp, 14 predicted proteins | sample 5365151 | NCBI WGS metagenome assembly RHMF01 (sample SAMN10266501, study PRJNA497801) | feces metagenome | isolation source: feces | host: Bos taurus | place: China: Prairie of Fairy Mountain | collected 2017-08-14 | reverse complement strand
AACGAGAACTTGCAAAATTGGAAAGATATTTGCTTGCTCCAACTGCATCAACTGTTTTGGTCATTGTTAATAATGCTGAGGATTTTCCGGAAGTCCTTGCAACCAAAATTGGAAAAGTTGGTGTGGTTTTTGACAGCCAAAAGTTAAAAGAAGAAAAGGTTGTCAGTTGGATTGATTCCCATGTGAAAGGTCTTGGTTTTACTATAGAGCATCAGGCTTCGGCTATGATACTTGACTATCTTGGTAATAATCTTATGAAGATTTCAAATGAGATTTCCAAACTTGTTTTGAATCTTTGCCAAAGAACGAATATCACAGTTGAAGATGTGTCTGCTCATATAGGGATAAGCAAGGATTATAATGTGTTTGAGTTACAAAAAGCCATAGGAAGATTAGACTATGATAAGGTAAACAAATGCGTAAACTATATGGCGGCAAATCCAAAGGAGAATCCACTGCCAGTTATTTTTGCAAATCTTTTTTCATACTTTACAAAAGTGTTGATTGTTGCTCAACTTGAGGATAAATCTGCTTCAAGTATTGCTGCAGCTCTTAAAATCCCTGCTTACTATTCAAATGATTACGCTATAATTGCTCAAAGGATGCCAATGAGTAAGTTGATTGCTAATATTGGAATCATAAGAGAGTATGAGATGAAAAGCAAAGGAGTTGATGTTTCTCCGTTTGACAAAGAGGGAGATTTGCTTAAAGAGTTTGTTTATAAGTTAATTCACTAAAAAAATAATAAATCGGTTTATTGATGAAAAGATATTTTGTAGGAGTTTTATTGTTGCTTATGAGCGTTTCTTTGTATGCTCAAAATGCTTCGGTAAGAGGGTTTGTTTATGATAAGACAACAGGTGAGCCTGTCATATTTGCAAATGTTGTAATCGAAAATACAACTATAGGGGCTGCAACAGATGTGAATGGTTATTTTGTTATTTCGAAATTGAAAGAAGGTAATTATAATTTGAAAATAGGAACCATTGGTTATGAAACTGCAACATATCCAATCAAGTTGGAAAAAGGTAAGGTTAGTTCTGTGAAAATAGACCTCGAACCTTCGGTTACTCAACTTTCAATGGTCGAAATAAATGGTCGAAAAGAAAGTGCAAGATTAGAAAGTCAGGTTTCGGTTGAGAAAATAACCTCAAAGGATATTCAACAAATGCCTTCTATTGGTGGACAAGCCGATTTGGCTCAGTATATTCAAGTCTTGCCGGGTGTGGTTTTTTCTGGTGACCAAGGCGGACAGCTTTATATCAGAGGTGGTTCGGCTATTCAGAATCGTGTTCTTTTAGATGGTATGGTTGTTTACAATCCTTTCCACTCTATTGGTTTGTTTTCTGTTTTTGAAACCGAGATTATAAAGAATGCAGACATATATACAGGTGGATTCAATGCTCAGTATGGAGGCGTGTTGTCGTCTGTTATGGATATTTCTACAAAAGATGGTAACAAAAAACAAACAAGCGGAAAGATTGCAGCTTCTACTTTTGGAGCTAATTTGTTGTTGGAAGGACCGATAATCAAGAATAAGGATAATAGAGGTTACTCAATGTCTTATGTTCTTTCTGCAAAGAATTCCTATCTTTCTAAAACATCTACATCGCTTTACTCATATATGAATAAGGAACTTCCTTATGACTTTATGGACCTTTATGGTAAATTGACACTTGCAACAGATAATGGAAGCAAGCTTAATCTTTTTGCTTTGAATTTCACAGATAAGGTAAATCAATACGAAGCTATAGCCGATTTTGGCTGGCAAAACAGAGCCTTTGGTGCTAATTTCTTGATTCTTCCTGGTGCAAACTCATCGTTAATCGAAGGTGTGTTGGCTTATTCTGACTATACAATGAATATGAGTGAGAGTTCAACGAATTTATCTCAAATGAGCAATATCGGAGGTTTCAATGTGGGAATGTCTGTTACTAATTTCTTTGGGCAAAACAAGCTTAAATATGGCTTAAATATGCTTGGAAATACCACAAAGTCTGTTTTCTCAGCGTACGATACTATTGTGGATTATTCAACTGAGCTTGCTGCTTATGCAGTGTTCAAAGGAATTGTTGGAAAGTTGATTTATGAACCAAGTTTTCGTGCTTCTTATTATGCGTCTTTGTCAAGCTTGATTCCAGAACCACGTTTGTCGTTGAAGCTAAACTTGACTGATAATTTCAGATTAAAGACTGCAACCGGTGTTTACTCACAAGTGTTTATGGATACTAAGAGTGATAGAGATATTGTGAATTTATTTACTGGATATTTGACTGTAAGCCCAGATCTTAATATTGTTGCAGCTTTCCAAGGTCAAGAAATAACTTCCTATGTTCAAAAGTCAAATCATTTAATCTTCGGATTGGAATATGATATTTTGAAAAACCTATCGTTTAACTTCGAAGTATATTATAAAACTATGGAAAATATGGCTTCGGCTAACAAAGATAGAATGTATATAGACGATAGGGAACATGCAGATAAGCCAGAGTACTTACGAAAAGAGTATGTTGTAGAAAACGGAGAGGCTTATGGTGGTGATGTTTCTTTGAAATATGATAATGGAAGACTTTATGTATGGGCTATTTACTCTTTGGGAAAAGTAACAAAAGTAAATGAGGTGCAAACATATGCTCCACATTACGATAGAAGACATAATATTAATTTAATGTGTAATTATCAATTTGGAATGGATAGAAGTTTTGAGTTGAGTGTGAGATGGAATTATGGTAGCGGTTTCCCATATACTCCAACTGCTTCTATGATGGAGTCTCTTGATTGGTCGGGTGGACTAAATACAGATTACATAAATCAAAATGGAAGTTTGACAACGCTGTATGGAGGCTTGAATTCAAAAAGATTACCAGACTATCACCGTTTCGATATTTCAGCAAAGAAACGTTTTGATATAGGAAAGCGTTCTATCTTAGAGATAAATCTAAGCGTTACAAACGTGTATAATCGTAATAATTTGTTTTACGTCAATCGTATAACATCTGAACGAGTGGACCAATTACCTATCATGCCTTCTTTAGGTATTAGTTGTACTTTCTAATTCGTAAAAGAATCAAACTTAGATAACAATATAAAAAAAACTGCAATAAGAAAACACTCTCACCGAAACGAAGAAAGAGAAAATCAAAACGAAGAAACAATTTTCTAAAACGAAGAAAGAAATTTCTGAAACAAAGAAAAATATAAATAGAAAAGAGTGATATTGTCAATCAAAGGGACTTGGTAAACGCACAAGTTTATGATGATAATATCACTCTTTCAATTTGTAAAAATACAATATTTATTTCGATTCTTCAAAACTTGTTGATAAGAATAAAGAAACTTAGCTTTGATGATGTGTCTTTTGATTAAAGAAAATCTTTTTGTTGCGTATAATTTTTTGATTTTTTGATTACAGAAATAAGAAATTGTTGTATCTTTGCACGGATTTTTGTGTAGTGTGATAGGTGTGGCGTAAAACGAAAATAAAAACAGATTTATGATAAACATAACATTACCAGACGGTTCTGTAAAGCAATTTGAACAAGAAGTAACTGCGTTAGACGTAGCTAAAAGCATTAGCGAAGGTCTTGCGAGGAACGTTCTTTGTGCTACTGTTAATGGTCAAGTAGTGGAATTGAACAGAGTTATTAGCGAAGATGCAACTATAAAACTTCATACTTGGAATGATACAGAAGGAAAGCAAACTTTCTGGCATTCATCTGCCCATTTGCTTGCTGCAGCCGTGTTGGAATTGTATCCTAATGCAAAATTCGGTATAGGACCTGCAATTGAAAATGGGTTCTATTATGATATAGACTTCGGCGAAGACGTACTTACAAGTGATGATTTTTCAAAGATTGAAGCTAAAATGGCAGAAATCGTTAAGAGATCGGTGAAGTTGGAAAGAAAAGAGGTGTCTAAGGCTGAGGCTTTGAAATGGTTTGAAGCTAAAGGTGAAGTTTATAAAGTTGAATTGATAAACGACTTGGAAGATGGTACGATTACATTCTATGAAAGTGGTAATTTCGTAGATTTGTGTCGTGGACCACACTTGTTGGATTTTTCATCTATCAAAGCAATAAAGGTATTGTCTTTGGCAGGAGCTTATTGGAGAGGAGATGAAAAACGTAAACAGCTTACTCGTTTGTATGCAATAACATTTCCAAAAAAGAAAGAACTTGATGAGTATTTGGAAATGTTGGAAGAAGCTAAGAAAAGAGACCACAGAAGACTTGGAAAAGAATTGGAATTGTTTACTTTCGCTCAAAGCGTTGGACAAGGTCTTCCGCTGTGGTTGCCAAAGGGTACTGAATTGCGTCTAAGACTAGAATCATTCCTTCGTAAGGTTCAAAAGAAATACGGTTATCAACAAGTTATGACACCACATATAGGTGATGTAAACTTGTATAAGACATCTGGACACTACCAAAAGTATGGTCAAGACTCGTTCCGTACTATCACAACGCCATTTGAAGGTGAGGAATACTTGTTGAAGCCAATGAACTGCCCTCATCATGTTGAGATATATAAGGCGAAGCCTCATTCATACAAGGATCTTCCTGTTAGATTGGCTGAATTTGGAACTGTTTACAGATATGAGCAATCTGGAGAGTTGCATGGCTTGACCAGAGTTAGATCATTTACTCAAGATGACGCACATATATTCTGTACTCCGGAGCAATTGAAAGATGAATTCTGTAAAGTGATTGATATTGTCTTGTATATATTCAAGACATTGAAGTTTGACAATTTCACTGCTCAGATTTCATTGAGAGATCCTTCGAATACAGAAAAGTATATAGGAAGTGATGATGTTTGGGATAAGGCTGAAAGAGCTATTATTGAAGCATCGGCAGAGCGTGGCTTGAATACAGTAAGCGAAATAGGTGAAGCTGCATTCTATGGTCCTAAGTTAGACTTTATGGTAAAAGATGCTCTTGGTAGAAAGTGGCAACTTGGAACAATACAAGTAGATTATAACTTGCCAGAGCGTTTTGACTTGGAATACACAGGGGCAGATAATCAAAAGCATCGTCCAATCATGATACACAGAGCTCCATTTGGTTCAATGGAACGTTTTGTTGCAGTCTTGATTGAGCACACTGGAGGAAAATTCCCTCTATGGCTTACACCAGAACAATTTATTATCTTACCGATTTCAGAAAAATACGAAGCCTATGCTCAAAAGGTATTGTCAAGATTAGAAGATATGGATTTGAGAGGAAGTATTGACAATAGAAATGAGAAAACTGGTAAGAAGATACGCGATGCAGAGTTGGCAAAAGTTCCTTTCATGTTGATTGTAGGTGAAAAAGAAGAGGGTGAAGGAAAGGTATCTGTTCGTAGACATTCTGAAGGCGATTTGGGAGTGATGATGATAGAGGAGTTCGCTGACTATGTGAACAAGATAGTAGAAAAAGAGTTAGAGTAATAAATATAAATAAACATAGTATTAACAAATAATAGGAGGAAAGCATCATAGCAACACCACAACAGACTTTTAGAGGCAGAGGACCTCAAAAAAAAGTCGAACAACACAGAATAAATGATAGAATAGAGGCTCAGACTGTTAGAGTCGTAGGAGAAGGAATTGAAACTGGTATCTATTCATTGAAAGAAGCCTTACGAATGGCTGAGGAAGCAGAACTTGATTTGGTAGAAATATCTCCAAATGCCAACCCGCCCGTTTGCAAATTGGTTGATTACCAAAAATTGTTATACGAGCAAAAGAAAAAACAAAAGGAAATCAAGGCAAAGTCTGCAAAGATTGTAGTTAAGGAAATACGTCTTGGACCTCAGACCGATGAGCATGACTTCAATTTTAAGTTAAAGCATGCGATAAGATTTTTACAAGAAGGCAACAAGGTGAGAGTTGATGTTTTCTTTAAGGGAAGAACAATCGTGTATAAAGAACAAGGAGAGACTCAGTTGTTGAAATTTGCTGAAGCCTTGTTGGAGTACGGAAAGCCTGAACAAATGCCAAAGTTGGAAGGCAAACGTATGATCATGATTATAGCACCAAAGAAGTAAAAAAAAGACGGAAACGAATTGAGTTTTCGCATTAATTAATAATAGTATAAACAAATCAGAAAGGACGAAAGATGCCAAAAATGAAAACCAAATCAGCTGCAAAAAAACGTTTTGCAGTAACAGGTTCAGGCAGAATCAAACGTAAGCACGCTTACCACAGCCACATTCTGACAAAGAAGTCAATCAAAAGAAAAAGAATATTGGCTTCTACAGCAGTGTTGAGCAGTGCAGACGAGAGAACAATCAGAGAAATGATTTAATGATTCTGTAAAGAGAAAAAAGTAAAAGGTATTTATTAACCATTGTATTCAGCAGAACAAGAGTCTAAAAAAATGTAACAAAGACCGCTGATACGAAAAAAAAGAAAAATTATGCCAAGAGCAGTAAATGCAGTAGCGTCAAGAGCAAGACGTAAGAAAATTTTGAACCGTACCAAAGGGTATTGGGGTAGAGGTAAGAATGTATGGACCGTTGCTAAAAACAAATGGGAAAAAGGTCAAACATATGCTTACAGAGATAGAAAGAACAAGAAAAGAGAGTTCAGAGCATTGTGGATTAACAGAATCAATGCGGCATGCCGCTTGAACGATGTTTCATATTCTGTGTTCATTGGATTGCTTCACAAAAACAACATCGCGTTGAACAGAAAGGTATTAGCTGACCTAGCTATGAATCACCCTGAAGCATTCACAGCAATTGTTAATCAAGTAAAAAAGTAGTAGGTAACATTAAACACGAAAGGAGACACAGATATGAGTAAGCCAGAATTGATGCAGTATGTTGATAGTTTGACAACTATACAAGAGTTTCCAGAATTCAAGGCCGGAGATACAATCTCTGTAACTTATAAGATAAAAGAAGGTAACAAAGAACGTCCACAAACATTCCAAGGAGTGGTTATACAACGTTCAGGAAGCGGAAAAACTGAAACTTTTACTATTAGAAAGATTTCAGGAGGTATAGGCGTAGAAAGAATATTCCCTTTCGCATCTCCATTCATCGAAAAAATCGTTGTTAATAAGAGAGGTGTTGTTCGTAGAGCAAGAATATTCTATCTAAGAGAATTGACTGGTAAAAAGGCAAGAATTAAAGAAAAGAAATTCTAAGATTTTTATAAATCAAAAAACTAAGGGAGATATTTCAAAAATATCTCCCTTTATTTTTTGTATTCCTCAAAAACACTCCTCAAAAGAATTCTCCATATTTAGAAATCACTTCAATAAACCTTTACAGAAAACCGCATTCCAATCAAAACACCACCACAAACCAAGCATTTACTTAAACCCTTTTGACCAATTAGAAAGCTATATTCCACTCTCAATTCACTAAAACTTGATTTCAGTTGATTAAGTCTTGGTTTTAATTTCTTGAAACTTCGTTTTAATTTACTGAAATCAAGTTTTAGAACAGAGAAATTTCCTATTCAATAATTATTTTCTTAGTATAAGAACCTATTTGTAAGAAGTAAACCCCTTGCTCGCAGTCTTGCAAATCCAACTTGAAGTTTCTTTGTCCCTTAGCGATAGAAAAACTCTTTACAACTCTACCTTGAATATCCGATATAACCGCATACTTATTTGAAACCCCTTGAGGCAATTCTAAAGTAAACACACCATTGCTTGGATTAGGAAAAACGCCGATTTGTTCGCTTGAAACAATATCTTCCAATCCCACAGAGGCAAACACAGCCGTGAAAGCAGTATCTTGAGTCAGTGAAATTTCACGAGGATTATCCGTATTGCCATCATTCCATCTTTCAAACAAATAGCCATCATTTGCAATAGCCATCAAGATAGCCGAATTTGTGGCACAATCACTTGAAACATTAACATAACCATACAAAGTATCATTTACAGTAATATCAACAAAGTACGACATCTCCTCAATTCTCGGATAGAAATAAGCACCCCAAAGACCAGTAGAATAAGCTTGCGTTTTGCCACAAGGAACAATCAAAGTACAATTGTTAGAAGAAGGGAAAATATTACCAATTCCGAAAGTAGGCGGAACCTCTGCCATACAATATAAATCAGTCAAAGCAGTACAATCAGTAAAGGCATTACCATTAATCAATTCCATACCACTGCCAAGGTAAATCGTATGTATAGCCGTACAATTTTGGAAAGCACGTTGGTCAATCGTCTTTGTACCATTACCAAATCTTACAACTTCAAGATGATTGCAATCCTTAAACGCAAAACTACCCAAAGTCTCTACCTTCTCTGGAATTTCAATTTCGGTAAACTGCACACAGCCACTGAAAGCACCACTACCTATAAACATAAGATAAGGAGGTAATACTATATTTTGAAGACTTGAACAATTCGAAAAAGCATTTTCAGCAATGGTTTGAAGACTATCTCCAAAGCTTACAGAATATAAATCGCTACATTCATTAAAAGCATTAACACCAATAGAAACTAAACTTTCAGGAAGGGCAACAGTATCAAGCATTATGCAGCCATTGAAAGCATTATCCCCAATTCCCAATAAACCATTATTCAAAACCAAATCCCTTAATCTATTACAGCCTTTGAAAGCATTGTATCCTACGGAAATGAGTGTAGAAGGGCAAGTTATGTTGTTTATGACAGTATTTTCAAATAAGAAATTACCGGGTAGTATTTTAACCCCTTCCGATATTGTAGCAGTTGCAACAGGACTACCTGTGAAAGGACTACCAGTAAAATTTTCACATTCAGTAGCATTGAAAACAACCGATGTAAGAAGTGGACAATTCGTAAAAGCTTGTTGCCCAATATATTTAGTATCAGTAGGGATAGTAACAGATATTAACCCAGTATTACCAAAAGCGAAAGCACTGATAGTATCCAAGCCGTCAGGGAAAGAAACATTTGTAAGACTAGTACAATCTCTAAAAGCTCTCTGACCAATATTATTTAAGCTGTCTCCAAAGTTTACAGAAGTCAAATCAGTACAGCCATAAAAAGCCTCAGTACCTATTGCTTTCACATTTGTAGGAAATGTAATAGAATCAAGATTCGTACAACCTTTGAAAGCATAATCGTCAATCCTCCAAGTGTTTGAATTTGCGGCAAACTCAACAGATGAAAGTGAAGTACAACCCATGAAACAATTCTGTCCGACTATCTGAACATTTTCAGGTATTATGATACTTTGAAGTTGAGTGCAATTTAGGAAAACACCTGAAGCTAACGTTACAAGACTGCTTGGAAGTGTTATTTGCTGAATAGGAAGTCCTGAGAAAACAGCATAGTAGAGATCGGTAATAGTGTTTGGTAAATTAATCTCTTGCAAGTTACTACATGAATAAAAAGAATAAGCATTAATCCCTGTAACATTAAGCGTTACCCCTCCATATACTATAGTTGGGGGAATTGTAATTGTCGTAATAGTGTTGTCTGTAACTCCAGCAACGGTAGCCCAAAGCGGACCGCCAGAACCACTTGTGATAGCATATTGAATGTTATCTACAGTAAAGTATTGTGCTACGCTAATCCAAGAAGAGCACACAAACAAACTAATAATGATGATTTTTTTGAAAAGTGTTTTCATAGCATAAGGGTTTATTGATTATTACCCTACAAAGATAGGAAAGTTTATTTAATTAACAAACAATTCTGAAACTTTTTTTTACATTGAGCGAGTTTTGTTTGAAGAAAAAGTAAATTTGAATCCATTTCAACGAAACGTCGTTTTAATTTTCTGAAACTTGATTTTAATTTTCCAAAACGAAGAAAGAAAAAATTAAAACGCCGTTTCGTTGATGCTGAAACGAAGACTTGGTTTTTCAAAAACGAAGAGTGTGAAATTTGTGTAAAAATAGTGATGCAAATAGCTTTGAAAGTAGAGGTGGGTTTCGTAAGAGGTGATGGAATAAAGATAGGATAGGGGCTTGTTTTGAAAAAGAATCATCAAAAATATTGTCGTTTATCATTCTTTGGTTATTTGAGATTGTTGGAGTTTTCTTAACTTTGCAGTCGGATTAAAGCAAAAAAGAAGAAATACATTATGAGTTTAGCGGCTATTTTTTGGGATATGAACCCTGTGGCGTTTAGTATAGGAGCGTTGGAATTAAGATGGTACAGTATGTTGTTTGTACTCTCTTTCATAGCAGGCTATTTGATTTTGAAGAATATTGTTTTCGACAAAGAGAAAGTGCCGGTTAATTATCTTGATACTTTGGCTTTCTATGTCTTTCTTGGAGTTCTGATTGGTGCAAGATTGGGACACTGCCTCTTTTACGAGCCTTCGTACTATTTATCCAATCCATTGGAAATGCTTTTGCCGATAAAGATTACCGATAGTGGCTGGCGATTTATTGGTTATCAAGGATTGGCATCTCATGGCGGTGCAATAGGAATACTTATTGCGGTTTGGCTCTATTCAAGAAAAACAAAACTGCCTATGTTTTGGGTGTTAGACCGATTGGTTATTATCATTGCTTTGGCAGGTATGTTTATCCGTTTAGGCAATCTTGCAAACAGTGAAATATATGGAGTTGCTACCGGTAGCGATTGGGGGTTCATCTTCGCACAAAACTATGAGAGAGTGCCAAAGCACCCAACTCAACTATACGAAGCAGCAGCCTATTTCCTATGTTTTGCATTGCTTATGTGGTATTATCTTGCTCAAAAAAGAAAACCAAAGAATGGAGTCTTGTTTGGAGGATTCTTGGTAATAGTCTTTCTATCGAGATTGATAATAGAAAATTGGAAAGAGGTGCAAGAGGCTTGGGAGGCTGCAATGGTCTTGAATATGGGACAAATTCTAAGTTTGCCGTTCATATTGTTAGGAGTGGTGATATTGATTTTGGCATTTGCAGGAAAGACAGGCAAGATTGTTGATATTGAAAGTTTGAATTTGAAAAGCGATACAAAGAAAAAATAACATAAAAAACGATAAAGAATATGAAGAAACTTATTTTGGTAAGACATGGACAAAGTGAATGGAATTTGAAAAACCTTTTCACTGGTTGGACTGACGTAGATCTTACAGCACAAGGAGTAGAGGAAGCATTGAATGCAGGAAAAACAATGAAACAAGAAGGATTGGCTCCTCAAGTTTGCTTTACCTCTTATTTGAAAAGAGCAATCAAGACATTGAACAACATACTTGACGCAATGGATATGGATTATCTTCCTGTTGAAAAGAGTTGGCGTTTGAACGAAAAGTCTTACGGCGATTTGCAAGGTAAGAATAAAACTGAGGCAGTTGAGAAATTTGGTGAAGAACAAGTCTTGTTGTGGAGAAGAAGCTTCGATGTACAATCACCAGCTTTGGAGGCAGAAGACGAACGCTCACCTTACATGGACAAAAGATACGAAGGAATAGACAGAAACGAACTTCCATTGACCGAAAGCTTGCAAGACTGTATCAATCGTTTGATGCCGTTTTACACAAACAACATATTGAAGGCTTTTGAAACAAATGATACTGTATTGGTTGTTGCTCACGGTAACTCATTGAGAGGTATTGTTAAGACATTGAAGCAAATGACTAATGAGGAAATCATTAAATTCAATATCCCAACAGGAATTCCTTATTTGTTTGAATTGAATGACGACCTTACATTGAAACAAGACCGTTTCCTTGCAGACGAAGAGACTTTGAAAAAGTTGATGGAGGAAGTGGCAAATCAAGGTAAGAAAAAATAAATCTTGAAATCGATTAAATCTAAATCGCCGAACAAAAGTAAAATACAAAACTTTTGTTCGGCGATTGCTTTTAATTGATTTTTTAGAACTGTTTCATATCGGTTTGCTTTGATATTTCTTTTAACCCAAATAGGAAAAGAAAAGAATTAAAGCGAATAATAACAACAATATTGATATGAATAAAATGTCGTCTTTTTTGCCTTTTTTCACAGAATTGAAAGTATAAGTTAGTAATATCAAAAAGGCAAAATGACTAATAGTCTAATTAGAATCGGTCAAATGCCTTTTTGAATCTAACAATACTCTCTTCAATTTGTTCATCTGTGATAATCAATGCTGGTTTTAAGCTTAGGGAGTGAGTATTGAAAAGATGAGTGCCTGTAATCAAGCCCTCAGCAAAGCAAGCCTTCAAAACCTCTTGCCAATCCAATCTTTCATCGAAGTCAATGCAGTTAAACAAACCCTTACCCTTCACTTGCTTAATCAAAGGGTGCGAAAGCTCTTGACGGAATCTGTTTCCCTTTTCTTCAACGCCCTCCATAAGATTGTCATCTATGATACAATTTAACGTAGCCAAAGCAGCAACGCAACCAATCGGGTGTCCGCCAAATGTAGAAGCATGTCCTATCAATGGGTGATGGTTATTCAGACTCATCATTATGTCATTGCGTCCAACGAATGCTCCAATCGGCATGCCGCCTCCCATTCCCTTTGCAATACAAAGAATATCTGGATATACGCCTTCAAAATGCTCAAAGGCAAAAAGCTTTCCTGTTCTTCCGAATCCGGTTTGTATTTCATCAAAGATAAGAACTACGCCCATTTCATCGCATTTCTTTCTCACAGCTTGAAGCCAGCCGTTTTCAGGAAGGCGTACCCCTTGACCAATTGCAATAGGCTCTACAACTAAACAAGCAGTCCTTTCGGTGATTCGCTCTAAGTCTTCAAAGCTGTTGTATTCTATTTTGTTGCAATCAGGCATCAGAGGACGGAACTTTCGAGTGAATTCTTCTTGAGAAAGTAAGGCAACAGCACCTGTTGTAGAGCCGTGATAGGCTCCTCGACATGATAAAATCTCACTTCGTCCTGTGAACAGCTTTGCCGCTTTCATTGCTCCCTCTATTGCTTCAGAGCCAGAGTTTACGTAGAATATTTGGCTAAGGCTTTCAGGCAAGAACTCCTTCAATCGTTTCATATATTTGTATTGAGGACTCTGAACAAATTCTCCGTAAACCATTACGTGCATATACTTATCGAGTTGCTCCTTTACCGCATCTACCACTTTGGGATTTCTATGTCCTATGTTGCCAACGCAAATTCCGCTAAGCATATCCATATAACGTTTTCCCGAAGTGTCCCAAACGTATATGCCTTCTGCCTTTTCGACATCAATCATTATTTCATCTATCTCACCAACTTGGGCAACCAATTCTCTAAAATCATTAACCGAAGTAATCATATTTTGGATTGTATTTTTTGCAAAGTTAAAAAAATATTTTACTCTCTGTGTTTACTTTTTTGTTTTTTCGTAGTCTATTATTATAGCAATGTATTAACTTTGCAGAGTTTTGAAAACGACAAATTACATAAAGAAATGAAGAAACTAATTTTGATTCTATCCTTGGCGATTTTAGGAGGTGCTCAAACCTTATTTGCTCAGTATGAAATAAAACTTGAAATCAAAGGTTGCAAAGATAGTTGCCTAATCTTAGGACACTATTATCTTGACAAGACTTACGCAATCGATACGGCTTGGAACAAGAATGGGAAGTTCGTATTTAAGAAACAAGATAAGAGTTTGGAGAGTGGAATCTATTTTTTCAGCACAACAAAGGGTAAGTTCTGTGAATTGATAATAGATAACGAAAAGAAATTCTCATTGAAAACAGATGATAGCGATTGGACTTATAATATGAAAGTTAAGGGTTCTGAAACTGCTAAAGTATATTACGAATATATGAAAGCAAACAAGCCTTTGAACGATTCTGTGTCAAAATTGATGAAGGCAAAATCCACTATCACAGCTGAAGAATACGAAATGAGAAATAAGGCTTTGCAAGAATATGGGGATAGTTTGAAGACTCAATTTATGGAAAAGTACCCTGAACACCTTTTAAGCAAAGTATTGAGAGCAACAAAAGCTGTGGTTGTTCCAGAATTTCCTGTTTATAATGACGAAAATGGAAAACCCGATAGTGTTGAATGGAGCAATCGTCGTTGGTATTACTACAAACAGCATTTTTTTGACAACATAGACTTGTCTTGTAGCGGACTTTTAAGAACGCCATCAAGCGTTTTCCATCGTTCATACGAATATTTCTGGAATAATATCATGAAATACGAAAGTGTGGATTCTGTTTTGGTTTATGCCGATATGTTGATTGAAAAAGCTAAAGGCTCAAAAGCCATGAGCAGATATTTAATGCACAACATCACAGAGAGGTATTTGCAAAGTCCAATTATGGGACACGACAAGGTTTATGTGGAAATGGTGAAACGATACTTCAAAACAGGTAAAGCAGAGTGGCTTTCACCATCGGCAATCGAAACAGAGGTTTTGCGAGCAGAAAAATGGGAGAATCTATTGATTGGAAAAACTGTTCCAAATCTTGCTTGTCCTGATGTGAATGACCAATGGCATGATCTTGCAACAATGAATCACAAATACAAAATCCTAATTTTTTGGTCTCCTGATTGCGGTCACTGCAGCACAGAGGTGCCTAAGTATCACGAATTCTACAAACAATATAAGGAAATTTACGATTTGCAAGTTATGGCGGTGAATACAGAAAGCGATACGGCACATTGGAAGAAGTTTATCGAAGAAAAGCAATTGTCATGGGTAAATGTGAACGGATTGGTTGCAAATTACGATTGGCGAGATTACTTTGATGTGGTAAAGACTCCTGCAATCTATATATTAGATAGAAATAACGTGATAGTGGCTAAAAATATCCAAGCAGACAATATTGCAAAGATAATGGAGCTGTTGGATAGTGGTAAATTGAAACTATAATTCTATTGAAATGAATCGAAGAAACACAAGACGATTTTTTGCATTTCTTTTTTTGATGCTTGCAAGTGTAAGCCTCTTTGCTCAATACAAGGAATATAAGGTTAAGTTTTGGATACATGATTTTGCTGATAGTGTTGTCTATGTAAAGGGAGCATTTGGCGAAAAGAATAATCTTTTGTTGGATAGTTTGAAAATGAAGAGTGATGGCAGCTTTGAGCTCGTTGGAAAGCAACATCCGGGAATTGCAGTTGTGTCTTCTGCAAAGGAAGATATGTTTAGCTTTGTCTTAGATAAAGAAACAGAGTTTACCCTCTCTATTTTCCCCGATGGATTCTATGAAGTGAAAGGCTCAATCGAGAATGATCGCTACTTGGAATACCAAAAGATGAATAAGGATTATCGTAAGGTGTTGTACGAAGGAAAACTTGCAATGAAGAATCAGCCAGAGAAGAAAGATTCTGTTCAATCCGTTATACTCAAAGCAAGAAAGGAATTTACCGATTATCAAAATGCTTTCTACAAAAACTATCCTGAAAATATAATGAGCGTATTGGTTAGAGCCGTTTCTCAACCAGATATGCCGAAAAAGTATTTCGATGAAAAAGGTGAGGTAAAAAAAGAAACAGGTTTAGAATATGCCTATGTTTATCGCACGCATTATTGGGACGGATTCGACTTTAACGATAGCAGAATCATAGGTACACCTTATTTTTACAAGAAATTCCAAACCTATCTCGATAAATTGACAATGCAAAATGCCGATTCATTGTTTGCATCTTTCAAATATTTTATCGATTTGGCAAATAGTAGGGGAGGCGAAGTTTATTCTAATTATATAATCGACCTTTATCTATCGAAATTACCAAGATTGCCATTCTCCTTTAACGAAGTTCTCTATACCAAAATAGTGGATTCTTTGATTAATGACAAATATACGCCTTGGCTACCTTTGAATGAGAGAGAGTTTCATCAAGTTAGAATTGATGAAATCCGTAACTTCTTGCCCGGAAAACCTTTCCCGAATATATCGGCTCAAACAATGGAAAATAAGAAACTTAAATTGTATGATTTGAATAAAAGATATACAGTTGTGTTCTTTTGGAGTGCAGGTTGTGAGAGTTGTAAAAAGAATATTGATGAATTGAAAGAATTTTACAATTCAAGCAAAGAGAAATACGATTTCGAGGTTTTCTCAATTGAAATGGGAGGAAATCTTGAAGAAACAAAAAAACAATTGGAGCAAGAAAAGTTTGAGTGGATTGTCTTGCAGTCTAACCCTGCTAAAATAGAAAAAGAGTATGGTTTAGATGTAGAACACACTCCTGAAATCTATATTTTAGATAGTGAAAAGAGAGTTTTGAACAAGACAGCAGTGTCTTCTCATATCAAGGCTGTGATTGAACAAAACGAATCTTTAAAATAGAAAAAATAAGTCTTCGTTTTAGTTTTCCAACTCTTCGTTTTAATTTTCTAAAACGAAGATTCAGCAAATTAGATTCAAGAAATAAAAATAGTGATATTTTGTTTTAGAAATCTAACAAACATTCCTATTGTTTAATTTTGAGGAATCGAGAAAATTACATACCTTTGCAGTATGATAGGAATAAAAGAAGCGGTTGAGCGTTTCAAACAAATAGACTTTAATTACTACTATAAACAATTCTATATTTGGAGGCGTAGGCATCTTACGACATATCAATTCGTACTTATTTTGAGTTTGATTGTCGGAATTGCGACTGGCTTGGCTGGTGTTATACTTAAAAACACTGTTCACTTTACTTACGATGTTATAAGCAGGTTTTCGTGGTTTTCAGAGGACAGAGGTAATATCCTTTTCTTGATGTATCCCACTATAGGTATAAGTCTGACTGTGCTTTTGATAAGATATTTCATCAAAGACGACTTATCTCATGGCGTAAGCAAGGTTATGTACTCTCTTTCGAGAAAAGGAGGAAGACTTAGGGGACATCATTGTTGGAGTTCTATGATAACCTCATCTATAACCGTAGCTTTTGGTGGTAGTGTGGGATTGGAAGCACCTATTGTTTTGACTGGTAGCGCTATTGCTTCGAATATCGCTCGCTTTTTCAGAATTAACACCAAGTATGCGGTGATTCTGCTTGGCTGTGGTGCGGCTGGTGCCATTGCAGGCGTGTTTAAGGCTCCTATTGCGGGAGTTCTGTTTGTCTTTGAGGTGTTAATGATTGACCTAACGATGACTGCGGCAACTCCATTGTTGATTTCAGCAGTTTCTTCCGCAATCATTTCTTATTTTTTCTTCGGACAAGGAGTGCAATTCTATTACAAAATCGATTCACTTTTTGAATTAAACAAAATACTTCCGTTTATCCTTTTGGGGATTGTTGCAGCCTTTGTAGCACTTTACTTTTTGAAAATAAACAAACTTGTTTCTAAAAGATTCTCCAAATGGAATAGAACTCGTAAAATAGTAATCGGCGGTATCGGATTAGGTATTTTAGTATATCTTTTCCCACCTCTATTTGGTGAAGGTTACCAAGCATTGACCGATTTGTTGAATAACAACTCCGATTCGATGTTCCACAATAGTTTCTTTTACTCTTATGTGGACAATGACTTGATTTTCTTATTTGTATTACTTGCAATTATTTTCTTAAAAGCCTTTGCCACTGCAATCACTTGTGCTGCCGGTGGAGTAGGAGGTACGTTTGCTCCAAGTCTTTTCATTGGTGGTTTTTGTGGATTCTTCGTTGCAAAGGTTGTAAATATGACAGGATTGTTTGAAGTGGCCGAAAGCAATTTTGTTTTGGTCGGAATGGCGGCTGTAATGGCTGGTGTGATGCACTCTCCTTTGACTGCAACCTTCCTTATCGCAGAGATAACAGGTGGATATGCACTTTTTACACCGCTATTAATCGCTACAACAATCGCATACGTTGTTGTAAAACCACTAACCAAGTATTCAATTTATGCAGAAAGCCTTGCACAAAAGGGAGACTTGATGACACACAACAAAGACAAAACAGCATTACACTTTATCGATAAAAGAAACTTGATAGAAACAAACTTTATTAAACTATCTCCGGGTTCTAAACTGATAGATATTGTACATGCAGTAGAGAAAAGCAATAGAAATTTCTTCCCTGTGGTAGATGAGCAAGGTTATTTCAAAGGTGTGATTGTTCTTGACGACGTTCGTAAGTTGCTTTTCAGACCTGAATATTACAATATAATAAATGCAGATAACTATGTAAGGTATTCGCCATTGTTTATAGCCGATATAAAAGATCCATTGGAAGAAATAGTTCAGAAATTCATTGGTTCAGACAGATATACCATAGTTATGGTTGATGATGGTAAGTATTTGGGATTCATATCTCGGGCAAATGTCTTTGCTGCTTACAGAAGTTACATAAAGGAATTTTCAAACGAATAAGACAAAACAAAGATATAGCATGAAAATAGCAGTAGTTGGTGCAACAGGTCTTGTAGGGAGCGTAATGTTGCAAGTTTTGGAAGAAAGAGGTTTTGCAAATGAAGAAATAATTGCAGCAGCTTCTCAAAAGAGCGTTGGAAAGAAAATCGCTTTTGCAGGGAGAGAATTAACCGTTGTAAGCATTGAAACTGCTATTGCTTCTTCTTGTGATTTTGCAGTCTTTTCTGCAGGCGGTAGTGTTTCAAAACAATATGCTCCTTTGTTTGCTCAGCAAGGCACAACGGTCATTGACAATTCTTCTGCTTGGAGAATGTATGACGATGTGCCGCTTGTAGTTCCTGAAATCAATGCCGAAAGCATTAAAGAAACGAATAAAATAATTGCAAATCCTAATTGCTCAACTATTCAAATGGTTTTAGCACTTTCTAAGTTGCATTCAACCTATGGTATCAAAAGATTAGTTATCTCAACCTATCAAAGCGTAACAGGAACCGGCGTTAAGGCTGTTCGACAACTTGAATGCGAACAAAGAAACGAGGAATGCGAAAAGGCATATCCTTATAAAATTCACGAAAACGTGCTTCCACATGGTGGAGACTTTCTTGCAGATGGATATACAAGCGAAGAAAGAAAACTAATTGACGAAACAAGAAAAATATTCTCCGATCCAAATATACAAATCACTGCAACCGTTGCCAGAGTTCCCGTAAAAGGCGGACATAGCGAAAGTATAAACGTAGAATTCTTCAAACAATTTGAGCTTTCTGATGTTTATGAATTGCTGCGTTCAACATCGGGGGTTACGGTTCTTGATTCTGCTGAAACAAATCTTTATCCTATGCCGTTGATTTCAGAAGGCAAAGATGAAGTTTTTGTAGGCAGAATAAGAAGAGACGAATCCTGCGAATCGGGTCTTAATCTCTGGGTAGTGGCTGACAATCTCCGAAAGGGCGCTGCAACAAACGCCATACAAATATTGGAGTATCTTGTCAGCAAGCAAAAGAACAATTTATAGATTCGTATTTTTACTATATTGTAATCTTCTTTACCTTGATGCACATTCTCAAAACAAGGATAGATATTCTCTTTCCTGTTTTGAACAATGGGGTTGGGTTATACCGACAAACGATTTTGTCAAAGGGAATAATTCAGAAAATAAAGCGATTTCGCAAATCCGTGCATCATCACTAAGATTTAGCCTGCACACCTCAGGAAAAGAGTATTGGCATAAGCTTTACAACTATCCAACTTATGGTTTGGGTTTATTAAAAGCTACATTCAATTTACCAAATCAACTTGGTGAGCCGATAGCCCTTTATTGTTTTTTCACAAAGCCTGTTTTTAGCACCTCAAAACTTCGATTCTATACCGACTATTCAATAGGTGTTGCATTTAATTGGTTACATTACTCAATAAAACACCAAGAAAAAATAGCAATGGGAGGTTATACATCTTGTTATATTGATGTTAGCTTATTGCTAAAAAGAATGATTTCAAAAGAAATTGACCTTGGTATTGGCTTATCCCTATCGCACTATTCCAATGGAGCAATGCGAAAACCCAATTATGGAATAAACCTTCTGTCTTCAAAGATTAGTATAGACTATCTGCCTTTACGAACAAAGCCGATTAAGTGTCTGTATAATGAAAATTTTGATGCACATTTGACGAATATGTGTGCTGTCTTTGTGGGTTCTCATAATGTATTAACAAAATTTTCTCCAAACATAACAAGTGTTCCTTTTGACAGACGCTCTTATGTTGTTGCAGGCATAGATTGGCGTTTCTTGCGACGCTTTAATCATAAACACTCACTCGGTTTTGGTCTTGGAATAGGCTACAATCAATATGTAGGCACAACTTACCGAATAATAGAAAACAAACCATATTTCCAACAAGCAAATCAAA
>RHMF01000711.1_pt1 | contig 20020 bp, 17 predicted proteins | sample 5365151 | NCBI WGS metagenome assembly RHMF01 (sample SAMN10266501, study PRJNA497801) | feces metagenome | isolation source: feces | host: Bos taurus | place: China: Prairie of Fairy Mountain | collected 2017-08-14 | reverse complement strand
TCCCATGGTGAGCAGTGTGCTCCGGTGTGCGCGCCAACGGCCGGCCAGCAGCAGGGCCACGGCCAGCAGCAGGAAATAGACATAGGTGGCTCTCACCAGAGCCGCGATAACGCATGCGAGCGTCCACAGCGTGATGGATAGCAGTGCCGGCAAGGGTTTGCCGGCGTCATCGCCCAAGGTCGTCATCACATAGCCCGCCAGCGCCACGGCAAAGTAGATGGACGGCTCTTTCAGGAGTTGTGTGGAGTGCGACAGATAGAAACACAGCAGGCAGGCACCGAGCATGCCCGCAGCCACCAGGCGGGTGTTTCCCTCGTCCACCCTGTGGTGAAGCGCGCGCGCTGTGGTCAGCCCCACGGTCACCACCGACAGCATGGTGAACATGGCGTTGAGTGCCATGGGCCATAGCACGCTCACTCCCAACACTTTCCACATGGCCACCATCATGAGCGGAAAGCCGGGGAACGTGATTACGGGCAAGTCGCCGCTCCCCTCGTAATAGTGCAACGCCCAGATGAAATATTTGGTCTCGTCGCTATGGGTGCAGGGGTGCTGCAGCGTGCCGCCGTGGGCGAGCCAGCCGTACACACTGCTGACGGCGCAGCTGGCGCATACCGCCAGGGCCAGCAAGAGCACAAGCCGGGGTGCCGACGAGTTGCCGCCGTCGTTCCATCGCCTTCCGGCGCCCAGCAGAACCGCCTTGGGCACGGCATAGGCCACCAGTAGCGCAAGTACGAACTGAAAGGCATCTGTAATGGGGAGCCGTTGAGCGGTGGCGACACCCGCCGCTGCAAAGATAAAAATCTCCAGCATCAGAATGATGTGCCGCTTGCTCTTACTCGCCATAAAGAAAAGAATTGTAAACTGTTTTTCGGCCGCAAAATTACAAAATTATCCTTAACAGGCAATCTCTGCGCAGGATTTTCAATAGAAATGCATCGTCAGTCGTGGTTTTAATGTAGGTTATGAACGAAATTTAATTTGTGTAATCCGAAACCAATGATTACTTTTGCCGCAGGATAAAAATTTGAAAAAGATGACAAGAGAAGAGAGATTTGCTGCCATCATGCGATTGCTTGTGAATCGGGGCGAGGCGCAGGTGTCGCAGTTGGCCGAGTTGCTGCGGGTGTCGCAGGTGACGGTGCGCAAGGACCTTACCGCACTGGAGCGGCAAGGGCGCCTGAAGCGTGTGCATGGTCGTGCCATGCCCGCCGCTCCGTGGGCGGAACGAGGTGGCTCCGTCGCCGCCCGGGAGTGGGCCATTGGCCGGGAGGCCTCACGACTGGTGTCGCCGGGTGAGAGTGTCTGCATCGCCGCGGGGGCGCCGTCTTACGCCATGGCGCGTCATTTGGCGCTCCGCCAAGGCATGGGGCGCTTGGTGGTGGTCACCCCCTCGTTGCCGGTGGCTGAGGCGCTGGTCTGCGTCCCTGACGCCCAGGTGGTGGTGCTGGGCGGCGTGCTGCACCGCGGCAGTCTGTCCACGCTGGGCGAGAGCGCCGAGGCGCAGTTTGCCGATTGTGCGATAGACAAATTGTTCCTGAGTGTGGACGGCATCGATGCCGGCTACGGCGTCACCGTGGGCGATGTGAACGAGGCTTCCTTGTGCCGCAGGATGATGCGTGCCGCCCGCCAGACGGTGGTTCTTGCCCCTGCCACCGGTTTCGGCCGCCGCGGTTTCGTCCGTGTGGCCCGCTTTGCCGAGGTGGATATGGTGGTCACCGACTCCGGCCTTGACGCAGGCGAGCGTGAGCGCGTCCGTTCCGCCGGTGTTGCGTTGATGGTGGCCGAAGGGGATTTTGAATGAAACCGAAACGAAATCAAAATATGTTTATGTGTCGCTTCCGTTCCCCTGGCAGTGTTGCCCGAAAATCCGCCCGATTTTTCTGTTTCAAAAATTTGAAGTAATTTAGCAGTCTTGAAAATAGAAAAAACCCATACCATGGCTAACGACGAACCATACGGCACCCAATACGACGTGGTGGTGATAGGCGGTGGCGTGACCGGCACCGGCACCCTGCGCGACTGCGCTCTGCGTGGCCTGCGGGCGCTGCTGGTGGAGCGCTACGACCTGTGCACCGGCACCTCGGGCCGCAACCACGGACTGATGCACAGCGGTGCGCGCTATGCGGTGACCGACGTGGAGGGCGCCGCCGAGTGCGTGAGCGAGAACAAGATACTGCGCCGCATCGCCCGCCACTGTGTGGAGGAAACCGACGGCTTGTTCGTCACGTTGGCCGATGACGATTTGGGCTACCAGGCCGATTTTGTGTCTGCATGCCGCCAGGCGGGGATTACCGCCGAGGTGATTGACCCCGCGCAGGCCCTGAGTCTGGAGCCGGCGTTGGTGCCCACCCTGCAAGGCGCCGTGCGCGTGCCCGATGCCGCCATCGACCCTTTCCGTGTGGCCGCCGCCAATGTGCTTGATGCCCGCTTGCATGGTGCTCAAGTGCTCACCTATCACGAGGTGACGGGTATGATTGTAGAACAGGACCGCGTGACCGGTGTGCGTTTGCTCGACAAACACACCGGCCAGCGCCGCGAGGTGCGTGCCCATGTGGTTATTAACGCCGCCGGCATCTGGGGGCAGCAATTGCTCGGCCAGGCCGGCGTGCGTGTGAAAATGTTTCCGGCCAAGGGGGCCTTGCTCATTTTCGGCCGCCGATTGACCAATATGGTGATTAACCGTTGCCGCCGCCCAGCCAACGCCGACATCGTGGTTCCCGACGGAAAAGTGTGCATGTCGGGCACCACCAGCGACCGTGTGTCGCTCGACACCGTGGACGACATGCGCGTCACTGAGGAGGAGGTGCGGGTGTTGCTTGCCGGCGCCTCGGCCCTTGTGCCGGCCGCCGCCACTACATCGGTGTTACGCGCTTATGCCGGTGTGCGTCCGTTGGTGGCCAGCGATGACGACCCCACCGGCCGTAACATCAGCCGCGGCATTGTGTGTCTGGACCACGGCGAACGCGACGGCGTGCGGGGATTGCTCACCATCACCGGCGGTAAGATGATGACCTACCGCCTGATGGCCGAGCGTGTGACCGACCTGGCTTGTCGCCAGATTGGCAACAACCGGCCCTGTGTCACGGCCATCGAGCCGCTCCCCGGCTCCAATGCGGAGGAAGATGCCGGGCGGCAGGACGTGACCTTTAGTTTTGCCCAACGTGCGGCCCGTGAACGCCACGGTACCATGGCCGGCCATATCCCCGCTGACACCGACCTTCAGCGGGCGTTGGTGTGCGAATGCCAGGGCGTGAGCGTGGGTGAATTGCAATATGCCGTGGAGCAGCTGCAGGTGTGCGACCTCACCACGTTGCGCCGCCGCACCCGTCTGGGCATGGGCAACTGCCAGGGCAAACTCTGTTCGTGCCGTGCCGCCTGTCTGCTGGGACAGATACAGGGCGACATCGACCTGGCCCAAAGTGATTTGTATGCTTTCCTGGACGAACGCTGGAAAGGAATGAAACCCGTGGCCTGGGGCGATACGCTGAGCGAAGCCCAGCTTATCGCCTCCATCTATCAGGGCTTGTGTGGTCTGGGAAAAGCCGTGGCTGCCACCCGCCGGGGACGGGGAAAGGAGGAAAAATCATGAACAACTACGACACCGTGATAATGGGCGGTGGCCTGAGCGGTCTCACCTGTGGTATCGCCTTGGCCCAACGTGGGCAACGTGTGGCTGTGGTGGCTGCCGGACCCAGTACGCTGCAGTGCAGCGGCGGCTCCTTGGAACTGCTGGGAAGCGTTGACGGGCAGCCTGTCATCCATCCGCTGGACGCCGCTGCGTCATTGCCCGAAGACCATCCTTACCGCAAACTGGGCGTGGAGCGACTGTCCGGGCTCGCCGCCGCCGCCAAGCAGGTGTTGGCCGATGCCGGCATTGTCACCCACGGTGACTCCTCGACCAACCACTGGCGTCTCACCCCCATGGGTGTGGCGTGCCCCGCATGGCTCACCCTTGATGATTTTGCCACCCTTGCCACCGAGGACGACCTGCGTGGCAAGCGGGTGACGTTGCTTTCGATAAAAGGCTATCTGGACCAGCCAACGCTCATGACGGCATCGGGCTTGCGCCGCCTGGGCGCACAGACCGAGGTGCGTGAAATCACCACCGCCGAGCTCACCGCCTTGCGCCGCAGTCCCGCCGCGCTGCGCGCCACCGGCATTGCCAAGCGGCTGGTGAGTCACACGGCGCTGAGCCATCTCGCCGACGAAATCAATCGCCTCGACCCCGGAGCCGATATGACGCTACTGCCCGCCGTGCTGGGCCTGAACGACGCCGACGCGATACAGGAGTTGCAGTCCATGCTGCAACAGCCCGTGAGCCTGTTGGCCACTTTGCCGCCGTCGGTGCCGGGAATGCGTATGTCGATGCAACTGTGCCACTACTTCCAGATGCTGGGCGGCACTTATCTGCAAGGCGACGCCGCCGTGGACGGGACGTTTGACGGGAAACGTCTGGCCCGGGTGCACACCCGTAATTTAAAAGAAGACGCCCTGTGTGCGCGCCATTTTGTGCTTGCCACGGGTTCCTTTATGAGCCATGGCCTGGTGGCCGACAGCGAAAGGGTGCGCGAGCCGGTGCTGGGGCTTGATGTGGACTATTCCGGCTCCTGCGGCCGGTGGAGCCGCTACGGCATTTTCAACGAACAGCCTTACATGCGTTTCGGCGTAGCCGTTGACGCCGCTCTGCATCCCTCGCGCAGTGGCGCGGCGATACCCAATGTGTGGGCCATAGGGTCGGTGCTTTCGGGGCACAACCCTCTGCTTACGGGCGATGCCTCGGGCGTATCGCTGCTCACCGCCATGGCCGCCGCCGCGGCCATCGCATCAGGCACTGAATGACAACGAGATGGAACTCAAGGAATACGACAATATCATCATCGGCATCGACCCGGGCACCAATGTGATGGGTTACGGCATCTTGGGTGTGGTGAATAAAAAGACGCCCCGGCTCATTGCCATGGGCGTGCTGCAGCTCAACAAGATGGATGACCACTACATGCGGCTGCGCCACATTTTCGAGCGTGTAACGGGACTTATCAACGAGTACTTGCCCGACGAGATGGCCATCGAGGCGCCTTTCTATGGCAAGAACGTGCAGTCGATGCTCAAACTGGGTCGTGCGCAGGGGGTGGCCATGGTGGCTGCGCTCAACCACGAAGTGCCCATCACCGAGTATGAGCCGCGTAAAATCAAGATGGCCATCACCGGCAACGGCGCCGCCAGCAAGGAACAAGTGGCCATGATGCTGCAACGCACGCTGAACATCGACCCCGCGCAGATGCCGGAGTTTTTCGACGCCACCGATGCCCTGGGAGCGGCCTTGTGCCACTTCTATGAGCGGCAGAAACCCGTGCAGGCGCATGGTGCCAAGTCCTGGAAAGCCTTTGTGAGCCAGCATCCCGACCGCGTGAAGAAAAACTGACCCCCTCCCCCCTAATGAATGAACTGCACCCCAAAAGTTAGACACAAAACTTTTGGAGTGCAGTTTGTTTATGAAGTATGGTTTTGAAGAAAAGCTGAGTGTTATAAGCGAAATCACGCTTGGTAAAGGTATCAAAACAGTATGTCAAGAGCGGCATCTTGACCGTCATGAGGTTCGAAATTGGTTGGCCCGTTTCAGGCTTTATGGCGAGGCTGGTCTACACGCATCGACAAAACGCCATAATTACACGGGGGCGGAAAAGGAGAAAATCATTTTAGAACATACGAAAAAAGGAGTACCTTTGTCGCATCTGAGCCTCCATTATGACGTGCACCGCAGCACTATCAAGTCGTGGTTGAGGACAATCCGTGCTGGAGGCTCCCTATATGATGTAAAACGACGAGGACGTCCACCCAAAGATCCGATGGCAAGACCAAAGAAGAAAGAACCGCAGACAGAGCTTGAAAGGCTTCAGGCAGAGAACCTCCGCCTAAGGGCAGAGAATGCCCTGCTAAAAAAAGTGAAGGCCTTAGTCGAGGAGGAACAAAAAGCCCGAGCACGTCTCAATGGGCAAAAGCCATCAACGAACTAAGGCCGGAATACCCCCTTGACTTGCTGCTGAAGTTGAGGAAGATGGCCCGTTCCGTGTTCTATTATCACCTGAAACGTCTGAAAGCCGATGACAAATACGCAGTGGAGAAAGAGTGCATAAAGTCTGTTTTCCATGAGCATAAAGGCCGTTATGGCTATCGGCGTGTCACCGCAGAAATGCACAACAGGGGTTTTGGCATAAACCACAAGACCGTGCAGCGCCTGATGGGTGAGTTGTGTCTAAAGAGCAGAATACGCAAAGTGCGCTACCGCTCGTACAAAGGAGAGGTTGGCAAAATCGCCCCTAATATAATCGCCAGGGACTTTTCTGCCGATGCCCCGAACCGCAAATGGGCAACTGATGTGACGCAGATAAACATAGGCTCTGTCAAGCTCTATCTTTCCCCGATACTGGACATGTTCAACGGAGAGATCATATCCTACAACATCTCCAAAAGTCCGAATCTGGAACAAGTGTACGATATGCTGGACAAAGCCTTCGCCAAGTTCGGCAATCTTGACGGCCTCATATTACACTCAGACCAAGGCTGGCAATACCAGCACTTCGGCTACCGTCAACGGCTTGCGGAGCATCACATTGTGCAAAGCATGTCACGCAAAGGGAACTGCCTAGACAATGCGATGGCGGAGAACTTCTTTGGAATCATGAAATCTGAACTTCTATATGTCGAAGAGTTTGAATCGCCCGAAGCCTTCATGAAGGCTTTAGATGAATATATAGACTATTATAACAATAAAAGAATCAAATCCAGGTTAAAAGGAAAGAGCCCGGTGCAATACCGAACTCTTTACTCTTAACAATAATGTTTAACCCGTCCAACTTTTTGGGGTCACTTCACTAAAGCCCAAAGTCCAAGGCCCAAAGTCCAAAGCCTAACTCAGTCGTGCTGCGGCCAGCGTGAAGATTGAGATTCTGACCGTGGGCTCGGCCTGGCGCAAGGCCAGTGCGCACACTGCCAGCGTGGACCCCGTGGTCACCACATCGTCCACCAGCAGCAGGTGCTTGCCGGCGAGTTGGGCGGCGTAATGCGGGTTGACGGCGTAATTGCCTTGTATGTTCTGCCAGCGTTCCATGGCGCCCTTGTGTGTTTGCGTGCTGTGGCTCTTCACCGCCGTGAGTGCTGACAGCTGCGTGATGCCCGCCTGTTGCGCGATGCCCCGCGCCAGATATTCGCTTTGGTTGTAACCGCGTTGAGCGAGTTTTTCGCTGTGCAACGGCACGGGTGTCACAAGGTCGATACCCGCAAAAAATCCGCTTGCCTCCATCTCTTTCACCGCCTGCGCTGTGAGCCATTGCCCCATGAGTGGCTGATGGTGGTATTTGATGTCGTGCAGAATGGAGGCGTAGGGCGCGTTTTTTTCATAGTAGAAGTAAGCGGTGGCGCGTTCCACAGGCACAATGCCGGCAAAGAGTTGCTCCATGGTGTTGAAAGGGATTTCTTCGTAGCGGGTGCGGGGCAGCTGTGCCAGGCAGCTGCGGCACAGGTAAGGCTCGTCACGGTCGAGAGCCTTGCCGCAAACGGGGCAGATGCGGGGCATCAGAATGTCGGCAACGGCTTGCAGCCAGTGGGGGAGGAGGGGAGGGGGGGGAGGCATTGGGCTTTAGGCTTTGGGTGTTGGGCTTTGGGTGTTGGGGCTAATGTTCGGACTCTTCGTTGTCGATCACTTGGCTGACACAGGCGTAACACAGGTCCGGCTCATAGCCGCGCAAGGCGGCGAAGCGCAGCAGCGAGGCCCGCATCGCCGCGGGTTCTTTGCCGGTGAGGGTGTGCTTCTTGGCTTGCAACAGTTCCAGCAGTTGGTTTTGACATTCCTGGACCGTCAGTTGCGCCAGCGCCTCGTTGATGACATCGGTGCTGACGTGTTTCTGGCGGAGCATGAAGGCGATTTTCAGGCGGCCCCATCCGTTGAAACGGAATTTATCGCGCACAAAGGCGTTGGCATAGCGCTGCTCGTCCAGAAAGTGCAACTCCGTGAGGCGTTGCACCACCTGCTCTGCCTGCCGTTCATCGAGTCCCCAGCCCGTGAGTTTGGTGAGGATGTCGTGCGGAGCCTGCTCGCTGCGGGAGCACAGCGCGGCGGCACGGTTAAGAGCCCGCTCGGGCGACAGCGGTTTCTTTTTCATGGTTGCTGCGCCGTGGCAAAGCGCGGTTGGTTGAAGGAATCGTTGACGATGCGCACGTGTTCAAACCCTTCCCCGTTGAGCAAATCCTCCATCTGGCGGGGGAAGCGGCTGTTGATTTCAAGGTAGAGTCTGCCGCCGCCAACCAGCGTGGTGGCGGCATAGCGGGCGATGGCCTTGTAGTAGAGCAAGGGGTTGTCGTCGGTCACATAGAGTGCCTGTGCCGGTTCATAACGCAGCACGTTGTCCTGCATGGCGTTGCGTTCGCTCATCGTAACGTAGGGCGGGTTGCTCACAATGATGTCCCACGTCGTGTCGCCCAACGTGTCCAGACACAGGATATCGGCCTGCCGGAAATCAACGGCGGCTTTGAGCCGCCGGCTGTTGAGGCGTGCCACGGCCAGCGCGTCGGCCGAGCTGTCTATGCCCGTTACGTTGGCAAACCTGAGTGCGCGTGCCAGCGCCAGGGCGATGCATCCTGAACCGGTGCCCAGGTCGAGCACGTGCAGGTCGCTAGCGGGGTTTTCGTCCACTATCATATCGACAAGTTGCTCGGTTTCGGGCCGTGGGATGAGTGTGGCGGGAGTCACCGTCAGCGTGTGTCCGTGGAAACGCGCCGACCCCAGGATGTACTGCAACGGCTCGTGCCGCTGCAGCCGGGTGATGATGTCGCGCAGTGAGTCGGGAAAAAAATCAGGCACTTCGTGGTCGTGCCGTAGCGCCACGTCCACCGGAGTGTAGTGGAGCACGTCTTCATACACCACACGCAGCATGGCGTCAATTTCGGCGTTGTCGTAGATGCCGGCGAGTTGTTGCTTAAACTGTGCGGTAGTTTGCTGGATGGTCATTTCGGTAATCGCTTATTGGGCAAAAATACGGAGTTTATCGCTTTGTGGCAATAAAAAAGCCGAAAAAATGTTATATTTGTAACTAAATTATGGAAAAAATCGACGAGAAATACATGTGGCGTGCCTTGCAGTTGGCGCGATGTGGCGCTGGCCGCGTTTCGCCCAACCCCATGGTGGGTGCCGTGGTGGTGCACGATGGCACCATCATCGGCGAGGGTTTCCACCGTTGTTTCGGCCAGGGGCATGCCGAGGTCAATGCCATAGCCAGTGTGCGCCGCCGCGAACTGCTGACTGAAAGCACCATCTATGTGACCCTGGAGCCGTGTTCCCACTATGGCAAAACGCCGCCGTGTGCCAAACTCATCATCGATACCGGCATCCCGCGCGTGGTGGTGGGTTGCCTCGACCCCTTCGCCGCTGTGAGCGGGCGGGGAGTGGCCATGTTGCGGCAGGCGGGCGTGCAGGTAGAAGTGGGTGTGCTCGAGCAGCAATGCCGGCATCTCAACCGCCGCTTCATCACCGCCCACAGCACCGGCTTGCCCTGGGTGCAGCTCAAGTGGGCGCAGACCGCCGACGGCTTTATCGCCGGTCCGGCAGGCGGCGAGGCTCCGTTGCACATTTCCTCGCCCGTGACGCTGCGCTTGATGCACCGGCAGCGCGCCTGGTGCGACGCCATCGTGGTGGGTGCCTCCACGGTGACGGCCGACGACTGCGCCCTCACCACCCGGTTGTGGCCCGGGCGGTCGCCGTTGCGCGTGGTACTTGACCGCCGTCTGTCGATACCTTCCGGTAGCCGTCTGCTCACCGACGGCCTGCCCACCGTGGTGTACAATGCCACCCGCACCGAGCGGTGCGGTGCGGTGGAATGGGTGGCGCTGCCCACCGATGACCCCCGCAGTTGGCTGCGCGACCTCTACGGCCGCGGTGTCACCAGCGTGATGGTGGAGGGCGGGCGGCAGGTGCTGCAGCAACTCATCGACGCCGGCACATGGCAAGAGGCGCGAGTGGAGACCGGGCCGCGCACGGTGGGCGACGGCGTGCCCGCCCCCCACATCCAGGGCACCCCCGTGGCCAGCTACCGGATAGGCCTTGGGCAGGTGGATTATCTACAAAATCAAGTTAAAAAGGTGTAAAAAATCCCATTTTCCCCCATTATTTGGTTAATTCATCATCGATAAATCGGGATGAAATACTATTTTTGCAGTTTATAAAGCTATTCGAGACAAAAAAAGACATTATGACCCATAAATATCCGCTATACGTGTTGCTGGCATTGATGCTGCTGGGCCTGACCACCGCTTGCCACGATGACAAGGATGAAGACGATGACACTGTCTATACCTATAGCACAAGCCAGCAAACCACGCTGGTGACCACTTTCATGCTCAAGGCCAACAGTGCCGTGCTATCCGACCTTGATTCGGTGCACTTCACCATCGACCCTGACCAGGGGCTTATCTATAATGCCGACTCCCTGCCGGTGGGAACCGATGTCTCCGCCCTGCTGGCGACCATCAGGTTTAACAACACCGTCAACAACGCCACCATCACCATCAGCGGAGCTACCAAGCAAAACGACACCACGTTTGTGTACAGCACTTCGTCGAACGACAGTATTGACTTCACCGGCAAGGTGAGCCTGACGGTGACCAGTTACGACAAATCGCAGGTCAAGGAGTATGATGTGCGCGTGAATGTGCATCAGGTCAACCCCGACTCCATGGTGTGGAATGCCGGATGGCGTCGTCCGCTGCCCGGCAGCACCGACGATGCCGTGGCGCAGAAGACTGTGGCGCAGGGCGATGTGTATCGCTGCCTGGTGCAGAACGGCGCCGCCTATGCACTCTCCACCGCCGCCACCCCGGGTCAGGAGCAGTGGGACACCCAGGCTGTAGTTTTCCCCTTCCAGCCGCAAGTGAAAACCTTTACCGCCACAGCCGACGCGATGTACATCCTGTCGGATGCCGGTGCGCTCTACGCCACCGCCGACGGCCAGACATGGACCGCATGTGGCGTGACCTGGCACAGCGTGATAGGAGCCTATGGCACGCAGTTGCTGGGCATCGTGCTCGACCAGGGCACCTATAAAACCGACATCTATCCGCGCCCGTCGGGCTTTGAGCCCGAGGCCGTGCCCGCAGGATTCCCCGTGAGCGGCTTCTCACCGCTGGTGCCCGCCAGCAACGACTGGACGGTGGCCCGCCAGATGATGATGGTGGGTGGCATCACGGCCGACGGCAGCCCCACCAACAATGTGTGGGGTTACGACGGCTCGCAGTGGGGACTTATCGCCGATAGCCGTTATAACGCCATGCCCGCTATGAGCGAGGTGGCGCTCTTCCCTTACTATGTGTATCGCAAAACCACCGGCCAGCACTACGTTCGTCAGGCCGCATGGATGGTGATGGGCGGCCGCCTGGCCGACGGCAACCTGAACGCCACCACCTACCTCAGCACCAACCAAGGCATTTCGTGGGGCGAAGCCGCCGATGCGATGCAGCAACCGGCCCACCTTGCAGCCATGTGCGGTGCGCAGGCCTTTGTGGCAGGCGAAACCTTGTCGTTGCCGGCGGGAGCGCCGCGCCGTGTTTCGACGGCAGTCACTTCATGGATTTGCCCCTATGTGTATGTGTTCGGCGGTTATGGTGCCGACGGAACCTTGCAGAACAACGTATGGCGTGGTGTGCTCAACCGCCTCACTTTCGAGCCGGTGTACTAACCTAATCCCGAAGAAAATGAAAAAGAGATTGCTCATCATCTTGTGCAGCGTTCTGCTGGCGGTTTCGGCAGGTGCCCAGGGCTACAAATATGAATTCGGAGGCTCGCTGGGCATGACCGGTTATCTGGGCGACGTGAACAAAAGCAACCTGTGGAAACATCCCCACCTCACCGGCGGTGTGCTGGGGCGTTACATCTACAACAGCCGCTGGGCTTTCAAGGCCAATCTGAACTATGCGATGCTCAAAGGCGACAGCGAGGGCATGGCGTTGCCCTACGGCAACCAAATCTCCTTCTTTTCCAAGGTGGTGGACCTGGGTTTGACCGCCGAGTTCAATTTTCTCAACTTCGGCTACGGCCCCCGCTATAAGAAATACAAGCCCATCACCCCCTATATGGTGCTGGGTGTGGGCTTTGAGATGGCTTTTTGCGGAAATGGAAACAACGCTGCTTCGTTTGTCATCCCCATGGGCATAGGGGTGAAGTATAAAATCAAGGAACGTCTCAACGTGGGTTTTGAATTCACTATGCGCAAGGAGTTCAGTGACAAAATCGACAACATCACCGACCTGAACTTGAGCGAGCACGGCTTTGCCAAAAACACCGATTGGTACAGTTTCGCCATGTTCACGGTGACCTATGAGTTCGGCAAACGCTGCGTGAAATGCCACTACATTGAATAACTCACCGAAACCAACCTATGAGTACATTAATCAGCAAGATAGATAAGAACCGGGTGCCAGCCCACGTGGCGGTGATAATGGACGGCAACGGCCGCTGGGCCAAGGAGCACGGCCATGAGCGCACATTCGGCCACGAAAACGGTGTGACCACCGTGCGCCGAATCACCGAAATCGCCAGCGAACTGGGTGTAAAATTCCTGACGCTTTACACGTTCAGTACCGAGAACTGGAACCGTCCCGCCGGCGAGGTGGAAGCGCTCATGAACCTGATAGTGGTGTCGATAGAGCAGCAAACGCCCGATTTGATTAAGAACAACGTGCGCCTCACCACCATCGGCGACATGGACCGCATGCCCGCCTTTGCCCGCGAGCGGCTCAACAAGTGCATGAGCGACACCGGCCATTGCACCGGTCTGGTGCTGTGCCTGGCGTTGAGCTATTCTTCCCGCTGGGACATCCTCCAGGCCTGCCGCACACTGGCCGCCGATGCCAGCCGCGGCGCTCTGCGGCCGCAGGACATCACCGACGAGGACTTCGCGCGCCGGCTCTCCACCCGCGCCATGCCCGACCCCGACCTGCTCATCCGCACCGGCGGCGACCTGCGCGTCAGCAACTATCTGCTGTGGGAGATAGCTTACAGCGAACTCTACTTCTCACCCAAATATTGGCCCGACTTCAGCAAGGACGATTTCTGCGAGGCGATAATCGATTATCAGCAGCGTGAACGCCGCTTCGGCAAGACGAGCGAACAGGTAAAAAACGAGCAATGAACAAATCCAGATATATGCACAGAATCATGTGGCTGCTGCTGGCCGTGATGGTCCTGCTCCCCGCGGGAGCGGCTGCGCAGAACACCGCGTCAAGCCCCGACACGATTTATAATCCCAAGATAGTGTACACCGGCTCTCCGTCCACCTACCGTATCGCCGGCATGCGTGTGGAGGGCGTGGAAAACTACGAAGAAAACATCATCATCGGTTACTCCGGCCTGGTGGTGGGTCAGCGTGTGCAAATCCCCGGCGAGGAACTCAAACTGGCCGCCAAGCGTTTCTGGCGCCAGGGTCTGTTCAGCAAGGTGCAGATTGTGGTGGAGAAGATGTGCGGCGACGAGGCCTGGCTGGTGTTCAACCTGCGCCAGCAGCCCCGAGTGTCGCAAATCAACTACATCGGCATGAAAGGCGGCGAGAAGAAGGACATCATCGAGCGCCTGGGGCTGCAACCCGGCAACCAGATGACCCCCAACATCGCCAACCGCATTGAGGAAATCGTGCAGAAATACTATGCCGGCAAGGGCTTTGAGAAAGCCACCTGCACGGTGACGCAGAAGCCCGACCTGAGCAAGCCCAACGAGGTGATTGTGGACATTTCAGTGGACAAGCACGAAAAAATCAAGGTGCACAAAATCTATATCGAAGGCAACCAAGTGATGAGCGATGGCAAAATCAAGCGCACCATGAAGAAGACCAATGAGAAGAAAAGCATCTGGAAAATCTTCAGCCAAAAGAAATTTGTGCGCAGCGACTATGAAGACGACAAGCTGCGCATCATCGACAAATACAACGAGAAAGGCTACCGTGACGCCGTCATCGTGAGCGACAGCGTGGTCAGCTACGATGACAAGCACGTGGATGTCTACATCACCGTTGACGAGGGCAAGAAATACTACATCAACAACATCACCTGGGTGGGCAACACCGTGTATCCCGCCCCTGTGCTCAACGAGGTGCTCAGCATCCAGAAGGGAGACGTGTATAACCAAAAACGGCTGAACAAGCGCACCCAGGAAGATGACGACGCTGTGGCCAACCTCTACCTCAACAACGGTTACTTGTTCTATCAACTCATCCCCGTAGAGAGCAGGATAGAGGGCGACAGCATCGACCTGGAGATGCGCATGTATGAGGGCAAGCAGGCCCGCATCAACAAAGTGGTAATCAATGGCAACGACCGCCTGTATGAAAAAGTGGTGCGCCGTGAGCTGCGTGTGCGTCCGGGCGACCTCTTCAGCCGTGACGACCTCATCCGCTCGGCGCGTGAGATTGCGCAGACGGGCCATTTCGATCCCGAGAAGATGGATATCCGCCCCGAACCCAACGAGGACAACGGCACTGTGGACATCATCCTGGGGCTGGAATCGAAGGCCAACGACCAGATAGAACTCTCGGCCGGCTGGGGACAGACGGGTATCATCATCAAGGCCGCCCTCAAGTTCTCCAACTTCTCCATCCGCAATCTGTTCCATCCCTCGCAGTACAAGGGGCTCATCCCCCAGGGCGAGGGCCAGACCTTCACCATCAGCGCGCAGACCAACGCCAAGTATTACCAGGCCTACAGCATCTCCTTCCTCGACCCCTGGTTTGGCGGCAAGCGGCCCAACTCGCTCTCCGTGTCGGCGTTCTACAGCCGTCAAACGGGTATAAACTCGTCGTTCTACAACAGCCAGTACCAGAACGCCATGTACAATTATTATAATATGTATAACTATGGCAGTTACTACGGCAACAACTACTATAATTACGGTAACAACCTGTATGAGAACGCCTACGACCCCAACAAGTACCTGCAGATGGCCGGTGCCACCATCGGCTTCGGTAAGCGCCTGAAGTGGCCCGACGACTACTTCACCATCACCGCCGACCTGAGTTACCAGTGGTACAGCCTCCGGAACTGGGAGTACCTTTATTATATGAATAACGGTGTGAGCAACTCGCTCTCGCTGGGTTTCACCCTGTCGCGCAACAGTATCGACAACCCGCTCTACACCCGCAAGGGTTCCACTTTCACGCTTAGTTTCCACACCACGCCGCCGGCCAGCTTGTTCGGCCACAAGAATTGGAAAGTGCTGAGCCAGACAGGCACCGACGAGGCCAAGCGTGACCTCTATCGCTGGATTGAGTACTGGAAACTGAAGTTCTCGGCCAAGACCTACACCCCGCTCACCGACCCCAACGGCCGCTGGACGCTCGTGCTGATGACCCGCGCCGACATTGGTCTGCTGGGCAGTTGGAACAAATACCTGAAGTCGCCCTTCGAGACGTTCTACGTGGGCGGTGACGGCATGAGCGGCAGCTACACCTACGCCACCGAGACGATTGCCTTGCGCGGTTATGAGAACGGAGCCTTCACTCCGTGGGGTTCCGAGGGATATGCCTACAACCGTTATGTGATGGAACTCCACTTCCCGCTCATGCTCTCGCAAAGCGCCACCATCTATCCGCTGCTCTTTGTGGAGGGCGGTAATGCGTGGACCAGCGTGAGCAAATTCAACCCCTTCGACATCAAGCGCTCGGCCGGTGTGGGTGTGCGCATTTTCCTACCCATGATTGGTATGATGGGTATTGATTGGGGCTATGGTTTCGACCGCGTGTTCGGCCAGAAGGGCGGCAGCAACTTCCACTTTGTGCTGGGCCAGGAATTCTGATTTTAACCAATTTTGTTAAATGTGAAATAAACGATTCAGCGCATGCCGAGTCTAACAATCGAAAAATTAAAAACTTATACAGATATGAAAAAAATTGCCCTAATGATTGCCGCCGTTGCCGCTGCCGGAATGATGACAGCCAACGCGCAGAAGTTTGCCCTCGTCGACATGGAGTACGTGCTCAAGAACGTGCCCGCCTATGAGATGGCCAACGAACAACTGAACCAAGTGTCGCAGCGCTGGCAGCGCGAGGTGGACGAACTCAAGAAGGAAGCCGACACCATGTACAAGAACTACCAGAGCGACATGGTTTTCCTCACCGATGAGCAAAAGAAGAAGAAAGAAGAGGAAATCGTGGCCAAGGAAAAGGAAGCGTCACAACTTCAGTACAAGTACTTCGGCCCTCAGGGCGAGCTGTACAAGAAGCGCCAGTCGCTCATCAAGCCCATTCAGGACGATGTGTACAACGCCGCCAAGAAGGTGGCCGAGGAACGCGGTTTCCAAGTATTGTTTGACCGTGCCAGCAGCCAGAGCATTATCTTCGCCTCGCCCCGCATCGACGTGAGCAATGAGATTCTGCAAAAGATGGGCTATGGCCAGTAACCCGTGAAATTGAAGTGAATTATTAAATACAAAACAGTACAACGTAAAAAGAATTATGTCTAAGAAATTTATGCTCGTAGCCCTCGCGGCTATCGCCATGTGCCTGGGCGCACAGGCTCAGAAGTTCGGTTATGTCAACACCAGTGAGGTGTTCAACGTGATGCCTGAAAAGGCCACCGCCGAAAACACCCTCAAGACAGCTGCTGAAAAATATGAGACCGAATTCAGGAACCTGCAGGAGGCTTTCCAGAAGAAAATGACCGATTATGAAGCACAGGACAAGGACGCCAGCACGCCCCAAGCCATCAAGGACCGCCATAATCAGGAACTTCAGGATGAGTACACCAAGATACAGAACTTCCAGCAGACCGCTCAGCAGGACCTGGCGAGACAACAAGAACAGTTGCTGCAGCCCATCCAGCAGAAGTTGCAGAACGCCATCCAGGCCGTAGGCGCTGAAGGCGGCTACACTTTCATCTTTGACATGGCCGCCGGTTCTATCCTCTACAACGGCACCGGTGCCGAGGACGTGAGTGCCAAGGTGAAATCCAAACTGGGCATCAAGTAATCAAGCCCGCTAATCGGATAAATGTGCAGGAGGCAAAGCCCACGGGTTTCGCCTCCTGTGTGATTGTCTATGGTTTCGGCGCTCGGTTGGCATGATTCATTCCCAGCCGCAAAACCGCATGGCTTGCTGAATTTTAATCGGTTTTTACCAGTGCATTGATGCTTTTGCCGGGGAGTTTTCGCCGTTTTGTTCCACTTTCTGGAAAAAATGTGTAACTTTGCGGCACGATTCAATGAGTTTGGGGGTGCCGGCGCAACGCGCCGGCTGAGAACATACCCATGGAATCTGATCCGGATTATGCCGGCGTAGAGAACAAAACTTATTAATTTTCAGACATGAGAAAGCATTTACTGATGGCTGCCGCCCTGTGCGGCGCCGTAGCCGCTTGGGCAGAGCCCCAGGCCGCCGATTCGCTCACCGTATCGCTGAGCAACGTGGAAGTGCTCGCCACGCGAGCCACAAGTAACACACCCGTAGCCTTCACCACCCTCAACCAAGCCGACATCCAGGCCGCCAACCACGGTCTTGACGTGCCGTTTCTGTTGAGCGGCACCCCGTCGGTGCTCACCACCAGTGATGCCGGCGCAGGTGTAGGGTACACCTCACTGCGTGTGCGAGGCACCGACGCCACCCGCATCAATATCACTGTGAACGACATCCCTATGAACGATGCCGAGAGCCATACCATCTTTTGGGTGAACACCCCCGACTTTGCCTCGTCGCTGCAAGACGTGCAGGTGCAACGCGGTGTGGGTACATCTACCAACGGCTCAGGAGCCTTCGGCGCCAGCGTGAACATGCGCACACAACGTTTTTCGCGCGACCCGTATGCCGAGATTTCGGGCAGTTACGGCTCGTTCAACACCAACAAGGAAACCCTGCGTGTGGGCACCGGCCTGCTGGGCAACCACTGGGCTATCGACGCCCGCTTGTCGCACATCGGCAGCGATGGCTACCGTGACCGTTCCACCAGCGAGCTCAAGAGTTACTTTGGCCAGGTGGGTTATTTCACCAACATGACCGCGTTGCGTTTCATCACCTTTGGCGGCAAGGAAGACACCTACCATGCCTGGGACGGCATCAGCCGCGATATGCTCAAGAGCGACCGAACCTATAACCCCAACGGTGAAATCAAGCACGATGGCGAGGTGACCGGTTTCTACCGCGACCAAAAGGACATCTACCGCCAGACCCACTACCAGCTCGTCTTGGACCAAGGCATCAACGCGCAGTGGAAATTCAACGTGGCCCTGCACTACACCGATGGCCTGGGTTGGTATCAGGAATACAAGAACGCGCGCTCGCTCAAGGAATACCTGCTAGAGCCAGTGGTGACTGCCACCGGCACCCAGAAGAAAGCCAGCCTGGTGCGTCAAAAGTATAACGACGGCGGCTTTGGCGGCGGTGTGTTTGCCGTCAACTATGCAGGCCGCCGCCTCAACGCCACCCTGGGCGGTGGTTTCAACCATTTCACCAACAAGCACTACGGCCGAGTGATTTGGGTGGAGAACTACACCGCGCCACTCGACCCCGACCACGAATACTACCGCAACACCGGTAAGAAAAACGACTTCAACATCTACCTGAAGGGCAACTACACCATCTGGCGCGGACTGAGTGCCTATGCCGACTTGCAGTACCGCCACATCGGTTACACCATCAAGGGCGTGAACGACAAGTGGGACTGGACCGCCGACCCCGAGCATATGCAGACCCTCGACATCGACGAGACTTTCGACTTCTTCAACCCCAAGGCCGGTATCAACTGGCAGATTGACAGCCACCACCGTGCCTACGCCTCGTTTGCCGTGGCTCAGAAAGAGCCCACCCGCAACAACTACACCGACGGCTTGTTCCAGCAGCACCCCAACCGCGAGCGCCTCTATGACTGGGAACTGGGTTATGAGTTCCGCAACGGCCGTTTCTATGCCGGCGTGAACCTCTACTACATGAAGTACAAAGACCAGCTCGTGCTCAACGGCAAACTCAACGAGATAGGTGAACTCATGGCCGAGAACGTGCCCGACAGTTACCGCATGGGCGTGGAACTGATGGCGGGTATGAAGTTCACCAGCTGGCTCACTTGGGATGTGAACGCCACGCTGAGCCGCAACCGCATTAAGGACTACGTGGGTTACCTGAGCGACTATGACGCCGATACCTGGGACGAGCTGTGGACCCAAAGCGCCATCGAGGTGGGCAACACCACCATCGCTTTCTCGCCGTCGCTCACCGTGGGCAGCAATCTGCGGGTGGATTACAAGGGTTTCAAGGCCGTCTTGCAGAGCCAGTACGTGAGCCGCCAATACCTCGATAACTTCGAGAACAAGGATGATTCGCTCGACCCTTATTTCGTGAGCAACCTCGATTTGGCCTACACCTTCAAGTTGCCGCACATCAAGGGCATCACCGCCGGTGTGACCATCTACAACCTCTTTGACGAGGAGTATGAGAACAACGGTTACAGCCAGACGTGCGCCCTCTACCGCAACGGCGATAAGTCGCAGGCCCCCGTGCTGAGCAGCGACCCCCGCTTCTATCCTATGGCGGGCATCAACGTGCTGGCGCATCTCACGTTCAGTTTCTAAAGAGATAGCGCAAGCCGTCGCGATGGATGCCGTTGTTGAATATTTCTCCACCATGACCTGGGTCAAGGCCATCGATATGGCCGGTCTGGTGCTGGGTTTGGTGTACCTCTATCTAGAGTTCAAGGCCAGCATCTGGCTGTGGCTGGTGAGCGTGGTCATGCCCATTGTGCACGGATACCTGTATTTGGAGAAAGGCCTGTATGCCGATTTCGGCATGGAAATCTACTATGTGTTTGCCGCGGTGTATGGCTATGCCATGTGGCGGATGGGCACGAAGAAACAGGCTTCTGCCGAGCGACCTATCACCCGTTTCCCGCTGCGGCGTGTGGTGCCTGTGGCCGTGGTGTTCGCATTGCTGTGGGTGGGGCTGTACTACTTCCTGACGCGCCTCACCGACAGCAACGTGCCCGTGTGCGACAGTTTCACCACGGC
>RHMF01001667.1_pt1 | contig 20027 bp, 15 predicted proteins | sample 5365151 | NCBI WGS metagenome assembly RHMF01 (sample SAMN10266501, study PRJNA497801) | feces metagenome | isolation source: feces | host: Bos taurus | place: China: Prairie of Fairy Mountain | collected 2017-08-14 | reverse complement strand
GCAGCAGACAATCTTACCCAGTCATCAGGAGACGTAATCATGGCTCCTTCGGCTGACGGCTTCAAGGTTTATATTTATTACTATGATCATTATGCTGGAATGATAGGAGGTTATTCAGCCGATTGTGTAAAGAAATAGTGTAATGAACATGTTTTTAATAAGAATGATAATGTGTCTGGGTCTCATGGGAGTCTTCGCTTCTTGCGGAGACGCCTATGAGTATCCATGGAATTCCGAATGGGATAAGTTTACTCCTGATCAGGAGGATACTACCGTTACGGAACCGTCTGACACTACTCATACTCCAGAACCACCGGCCGAAGATCCGGAACCTCCGGTCGACCCCGAGCCACCTGTTGAAGAGCCCGAACCACCGGTCGATCCAGAACCTCCGGTTGAAGAACCGGAACCCGAATCAACGCCTTTCGATGGCTGGACCGACATGTCTTCTGAATATGGTGAATTACCATCTTACTTGAAGATCTATAAGTCTCCGGAAAGACTTCAGGGAAAGAATGCAGTTGCATATGCTGCTGTTGCTGATATGACTTCTGCAGAGTGGGATATATGGAGCGTGAAGTCCGATAGGTCTGCTGAGACCGCGGATGCTTTCAGAACACCTTCTGAGGTTTATGATAATACATCATGCTCAGTTGTTATCAATGGAGGATATTTCTATTATTCTGGTTCAAAGAGGTATACTTCCAGCCTTGCAGTAAGGGATTCTGAGCTGCTTGCATACAATATCAACTATGCCTCGCAGGACTGGAAGACGATGTATTATCCGACTAGAGCTGCCTTTGTTGAATATGCTGACGGTTCATTCGATGCCTGCTGGACTTATGCTACCTGGAACAACCATTTCATGTATTCGGTACCTGCAGAAAATTCATGGGATAATGCTCCTCTCGGTATACCGTCATTGGATTCTCCTGAAGGAGGGCGCGTGTTTGAAGCGCATACTGCTATCGGAGGTGGACCTGTCCTGATCAATGAAGGCAAATTTACTGATTCATATAAGCAGGAACTTTTTGATGGTCCGACAGGGATCGGTCCTGATACAAATCAGCCACGTTCTGCAGTTGGTGTAACATCAGACAACAAGATGATATTCTTTGTTTGTGAGGGACGTGAGATGACTTCCGGTGTTTTTGGACTTACAACAGCTGATGTTGCAAATGTTCTTCTTGATCTTGACTGCGTAGAGGCAATCAATCTTGATGGTGGTGGATCCAGCTGTATGCTTGTCAACGGTAAAGAAACTATCAAGGTATCTGATGGCACGCAGAGAGCAGTTGCCAGCGCGTTGATAATTAAATGAAATGATTGAGTATGAGATTGATTATCAAAATATTATTTGCTTTTATCTCCATCACATTCATATCATGTGATGGAGGTAAGGAGTATCCATGGAATCCGGATTGGGATCAGTATCAACCTGAACCAGAGCCAGATCCGGAACCTGGTCCTGCACCTGACGATACCATAACAACGGAAAAGCCTGATACGACTCAGACTCCTGAACCGCCTGTAGTTGATCCTGAACCGCCTGTTGAAGACCCTGATCCGGAGCCAGATCCACAAAACGGAAAAGCTCGCCTTGTATGGATAGATGCAGCGGCGAACTTTGAAGATTATGGAAATGATGCAGACAGGATTGCCTCCGATATGGCTCGGATCAAGGATACTGGTTTCACTGGTGTAATCGTCGAGGTACGTCCTACCACAGCAGGTCTTCTTTTCGAGTCTGATGTAGAGGCCGCTTTAGACAGGGTAGACGCTTGGACTGATCATGGTTATGATTGGGTATATAGGACTGCGTCATTTGATTACCTTCAGGCATTTATTGATGCTGGAAAGGAGAATGGCCTTGATGTGTATGCAGCCATCAATACGATGGTAGGTGGTAAGGAATGCCCGTATGGTCTTGGCTCTCATGGCCCTTTGTTTGACGGATCTATAAGCAAGGATTGCGCGTCAGTCATCAATATGGTCGGAGGGTTGAAGAACTGTATGGATCTTGGTGCCGGAACAAAGTTCCTGAATCCGGCAAATGATCAGGTAGTAGATTATCTTCTTGGTATTCTTGAGGATCTTGCTGCATATGATGTAAAGGGAATCATTCTCGACCGTTGCCGTTATGATGATTATGAACTTATGAGTGATTTTTCTGAGGCCTCACGTAAAAAGTTCGAGACATATATCGGTCGTGAACTCGATAATTGGCCTGGAGATGTTTTCGCTCCTGGAGCTGACAAACTAAGCGGGAACGGGACGGATCTGCAGAAGAAATGGATGGAGTTCCGTGCCAAGACAATCCATGACTTTATGGAAAAGGCATCAGACAGAGTCCATTCTGTCAATCCTGATGTCCGCTTTGGCGCATATGTAGGTGCATGGTATTCTTCATATTATTATTCCGGTGTAAACTGGGCCAGCCCGAAATATGAAACCTCCAATCATTATAAATGGGCAACTCCAGATTATAATGAATATGGTTATGCCGATCATTGTGATATCATGATCATAGGTGCATATGCTTCGACTTCATCAATATACGGAAACGGAGAATGGACCATGCAGGGATTCTGTAAAAGAGCACAGACTCTTTTTGCTGATGATGTGCCGTTCATTGGAGGTCCGGATATCGGTAATTCTACCGGATTTGCCAATGGGGGACAAGGTGGCCTTATGCCTCAGATTGTAGATGCTTGTATCAATGCCTCTACAGAAGGTATGTTCTTCTTTGATCTTTGCCACATAAAGATGTATGATTATTGGGATGATATAAAGATCGCTTTCGATCAGTATATTTCCACTCTTAACCCTGAAGAATAAGAATTTAAATATATAAGATTATGAAACGAATCGCTTTATTCTTTGCGATAGCAATTGCCGCTGTTTCTTGTGTTCAAGAGGAAGTCATCAATCCTGAACTGACTGTCCTTGTCGATAGCGAGGAACTCGTGCTTACACCTGAGGAAGGAACACTTCCGATTTCATTCAAGACCAACGTTGATTGGACTGCAAAAATCAAGGAGTCTGATACAGAAGCCTGGTGTGTCGTTACACCTTCAAAAGGTAAGGCGGGCGATAACACATTGAATCTTATCTACCTTGAAAACAAGAATACGGATAACCGTTCAGCTACAGTTGTCATCAAGGCTATGGATCTGACACAGGAAATAGTTGTGACACAGCTCCAGAAGGATGTACTTGTACTGACTGCTGAAAAAGAGTATAATGTTCCATATCAGGGACAGAATCTCGATTTCAAGGTTACTCATAATCTTGATCTCAAGGTGAGATCGGATGTTGACTGGATCACTGAAGTCAAGACAAAAGCTTTGCAGGATGTGGACCTTACTTTTGCTGTAGCTCCAAATACTGGAGAAGCCAGAACAGGAAAGATTACATTCACCGCAGGCCCGTTCAAGGAGGAAATAATTGTCAACCAGGATGCCTGGGTACTTGAATTTGATATTACTCCATCTGAAGACAAGGCATTTGATCCGGATGGTGGTGTACATAAGGTTACAGTTGCTTCCAATGTGGATTATTACGTGAACATGGAAGAGAATGATTGGCTGACTATGTCTGAGGTAAATGGTGAATATACTTTCACTGCAGCTCCAAATGATGGAATGTCTGCCCGCGATGTGGAGGTAAGAATCTCTCCTAAGAGTGCAAAGTACATTTCTGTAGCCAAGACCATCAATATGAGTCAGAAAGCAGCAGGTGCTAAACTTGATATCTCTGAATTTGAAAAGAGGATCACATGTCTTGCTCAGTCTTTTGACCTGACTGTGGATGCAAATATTGAATATGAAATCTTCTACAGGAAAGTTGTAGATGGAGAATATGTTGACCTGACTGATGCTGACAAGTGGCTTTCACACTCTGTTTCGGGCCATACCTATACATTCACAGCACCTGAAAATCCAACATGGGAAGAGAGGTCTGTTGTTCTGGTATTCTCTCCTAAGGATGTGGCTTATTCAGATATGACCAAGATGGTTGTCGTCTATCAGTATGGACACGCGTTCAGAATGTGGATGAAACAGTTGGCTGCGATAGGCGGTTATGATTCTACAAAGAAAGTAAGACTCGCACTTTATGGTGACAAGCTCCTTCTTGCAAATACGACAAATGTCTATCTGATGGATCCAGCTACAGGAGAGGTGGAAACTACGGTTCCAATGCCTTCCGGAGTAGCCGCTCATAGTGTTCTTGTCGATGATGCCGGCAATGTGATGATTGCTGCTGATGCATTGTTTGATAGTGAAAGAAATGATGTGGAGCTCGTTCTCTATCATCTGCCGGATCCGATGAATCCAGTTCCGGAGGTGGTTTTCTCTTACAATATCGGCAATTATTATGGTACTCAGACCGGAAACGTACGTGTGAAGGGAGATATCAGGAAGAATGCTGTAATTACAGCTGTAGTGTCTGACGGTCAGGATGGAGAGAATCCGGAGGATGGAGCTGTGCTGATGTGGGAGATCAAGGATGGAGTCTGCAGCGACTGGACATGGACAAATGCTCCATATACAGCGTGGGGTATAGAGTCTCTGTGTGCTTATCCGCTAGGAAATACACTTGCTGATGGCATATACTACATAGGTTATGGCGGTGACTATAATCTCAAATATGCTGCTGATCTTGTAATGAAGCCTGAAATTGGCGATGATGGCAATTATGTAGAAATGACAGATTGGTCAACAGCTTATGTCACTGGATCATCATGGATGGAAAACTATAACTGTATTTCGACTGCAACATGGAAGGGAAACAACTACGCCGCTATCATGATGGGATGTCACTTCGATTATGACGATGCTGATATGTTGCTTCTCGACATCAACAATCCGGCAGAAGCCTCTCATGTTCATACATATTTGGGTACAAATGATGTTGAAAGAGATGAGGCCTGGGCAAATATGTGGTGGACCGGTAATGGTGCATACAGCGACATTCTTCTCATCCCTACCGATGATGCTCTGCTTATGGTTGGTGCAGACAGCAACTATGGTACTCTTACTTGTGTAGCAATCATGTAAAGAATCATTTTATTACTTTTTAATAACCATTTTTATTATTTAATGACCATGAAAAGATTTTTTAAAGTTTTGTCGATGGCATTGGTAGCTGCATTGGCTATTTCATGCTATGATGACAGCAAGGTATGGGAGAAGCTTGATTCTCTCGAAGCTAAGTTGACAGAACTCACCTCTCAGGTGAATTCTGTTTCATCTCTTGTTTCGGCTCTCGAAAAGAACGTTTATGTTAGGGATGTGACTGAAGTTACAGGCGGTTACGAGATTGAGTTTACTGACGGTGAGAAAGTAACTGTCAAGGATGGAAAAGACGGCGCAGATGCTCCTGAGATCGGTGCTGTTAAGGACGTAGACGGAATCTACTACTGGACTCTTGATGGCGAGTGGCTTCTTGATGCTGCCGGCAACAAGGTTCCTGCAGGTATGGGTCAGCCAAAGCTCAAGACTGAGAACGGCCAGTGGTACATCTCTGCAGACGGTAAGGATTGGGCTCTCATCGGACCGGATGTAGCATGTACAATCAAGAACGTTGCAGTTGCTGCTGATGCAGTTACTTTCACACTTGCTGACGGTACTGAAATCGTTATTCCTCTTGTACAGGTAATCGACATCACATTTGATATTCCTGAAGAGAATGTCTACGGTGCAGAGTCACTTGAATTCGCTTATGTGATTACAGGTGGTACAGAAAAGAACCGCGTAGCAGCTATCTGTACTTCAGGTGTTGCTTCGGTTACTGCAACTGATGCAAATAACGGTGTAATCAAGCTTTCTTCTCTTACAGGTGCTGATTTCGAGTGTACTGTATTCGTTACTGACGGTGTAGAGAGAACTATCTTCAAGACCTTGAAGTTCAGATCAGGCGTATTCACTACAGAGGAGAATGAAATCTACCTTGGTCTTGATGCAACTACAGTTACAATTCCTGTATCTACCAGCATGGAATTCGTAGTGACTCCAGAGTGTGACTGGATTACGCTTCCTGCAGAGACAAGAGCTGAGGTCAGGACTGAAGAAATCGTTCTTAATGTTGCTGCAAATGATGGTATGACAGCAAGATCTGCATATGTTTCTTTTGTACCAAAGGACGAGGCTGCTGCTGACATGGCATTTAAAGTCGCTGTATTCCAGGATGGTCATGCAAATAAGGCTTGGTCTATGGAAGTTAAAGATATCGAGGGCTATGATGCTTCATTGCAGGTAAAACTTGCTAAGTATGGAGATAACATTCTGCTTGCTAATACTACGAAAGTCTTCGTTCTTGATCCTAAGACCGGAGCAGTAGTAAATACTATTCCTATGCCAGAGGGTGTAACTGCTCATAGTGTTCTTGTTGACGATGCTGGAAACTTCATGATTGCTGCAGATGTTGCATATGGCGCTACAACTACTCTTTATCTTGTTCCAGACCCAACTAACCCTGCACCTGAGGCATTGCTTTCATTCGATACAAACAACTATTATTGTGTAGAAGCTGGTAACTTCCGTGTCAAGGGTAATGTGAAGGATGATGCAGTTGTTACGCTGACAGTGGCTGACGGTGTATCAGGTGCAGTTATCTTCTGGGAGATTGTTGACGGTGAATTTACTGAAGTTCCAACAGAATGGGGTGCTAGATATTGGGATTATGTAGTAGGTCCTTATTCTGGTTGGGCTGTAGCAACTACTTGTGCTGCACCAGCTGGTACTTCATTGGCTGATGGAGTCTTCATGATCGGTTATGGTGGTGACTACAACCTTAAGTATAAGGCTGGCGAGGCTGAATGGGTTACATCTTATGTTACCGGTTCATCATGGATGGAGAACTACAACTGTATCTCGACTGCAACATGGAAGGGCAACAAGTATGCTGCTATCGTAATGGGTTGCCACTTTGATTATGATGCTGCTGATGCAGTACTTCTTGATGTAAATGATCCGGCAGCTGCAAAGTTCGTTTACAAGCATGCGGGTGACGGTGATGCTGATTGGGATTGGACAGCAGGTGTGAATAACTCTTGGACCGGTGGCGGTACATACAGCGATGTTCTCCTCGCAACTTCAGAGGATACCATGCTTATGATCTATGTTGACAGCCAGTATGGTACAATAGGTTGCGTAGCAATCAACTAATTTAATTCAATCAAATCAGGTGGTGGGAGGGTGATACTTCCCGCCACTTCAAAACCAAAACTGATTACTACAATGGATTTCAAGAAACTTGCTGCTCAGTATAAGAACGAGCTTTTGGACAGCGTCCTTCCTTTCTGGCTTGAGAAGTCTCAGGACCTTGAGTATGGCGCTGTCTGGACCGTGACGGTAGTGTCTTTGACACAGATAAGTTCATCTGGCTTCAGGGAAGGGAAGTGTGGATGTTCGCGATGTTGTATAACAAGGTAGAGAAGAAACAGGAGTGGCTCGATTGCGCCATTCAGGGAGCGGAGTTCCTGAAGAAATATGCGCACGACGGCAATTATGACTTCTATTTCTCGGTGACCCGTGAGGGAAAGCCTATAATCCAGCCATATAACATCTTCTCGAATACATTTGCTTGCATGGCTTTCGCCCAGCTTGCAGAGGCTACCGGCAGCGAGGAGTACAAGGAGATCGCTCTGAAGACATTCCAGAGGATTCTTGACCGCCGTAATGATCCTAAGGGACGTTGGGAAAAGTCATATCCCGGAACACGTCCAATGAAGGGTTTTGCGCTCCCTATGATCATCTGCAACATGGCTCTTGAGGTGGAGAATATCCTTCCTGACAAGACCCTGCTTGACAAGACCATTGACGAGTGCCTCAGCGAGATTCTTAATGTCTTCTATCATCCTGAGCTTGGTGTGATGCTCGAGAATGTTGCTCCGGACGGAACCCCGATAGACTGCTTTGAAGGTCGTGAAATCAACCCAGGCCATGATCTGGAAGCACTTTGGTTTATGATGAACCTTGGAATCCGCCGAAAAGATAATGAATTGATTGAAAAATGTGTTAAGATTTCCCTTGATGTGATTGAATTCGGATGGGATAAGGAATTCGGAGGAATCTTCTATTTCCAGGACAGCAAGGGTGCTCCTATGCAGAAATTGGAGTGGGATCAGAAATTATGGTGGGTACACCTTGAATCGGCTATCTGCATGATCAAGGGATACCAGCTTACAGGTAACGGACAGTGCCTTGAATGGTTCAAGAAGCTTCACGATTATATGTGGACTCATTTCAAGGATCAGGAATATCCTGAATGGTACGGATATCTTAACCGTCGTGGAGAAGTCCTTCTTACCCTTAAGGGTGGAAAATGGAAGGGATGTTTCCATGTCCCAAGAGGTCTCTACCAGATTTGGCAGATCCTCGAAACATTATAAGAAATAAGGAGAATCGTTTGTGACGGTTCTCCTTATTATATTCTTGGTCTTATCTCATTAACTTCTCCAGAAGAGTTTCTTCTTTGTGAAGAAGCAGGTGACTGCAACCATTAGTAGTGTATATACAAGGCCTCGGACTACGCCCCAGAAAGGTGATCCGAGGCTTATTGTATCCAGCCATGCTCCTATGCCGAGCATCGCCAGAATAGGACCTGTAAAGAAGTTTGTCACTCCGTATGCAAGCATAGGGTTCTGGCCGCATCCGCTCAGGCCGCGTCCCTTTATGTTCCATTTAAGCTCGAGGGCAAGCACGAATACTCCCGTGAGGGCTGTCATTCCGGTTGTGGTGAGCATGTATGCGAGGTTGCAGTGGTCCTTGGTGATGCCTCCGTCGATAGGGTCAAAGATGATGCCGACCAGCATGAAGGCGAAGCCGAAGTAACCGAGCAAGGCGAGGATGTTGCGACGCTTCCATGTGAGTGCGACGAATGCCGCTCCAAGGATAGCCGAGATGATGAAGTCTGCAAGGACATGTCTTGTGAATAGTCCCCAGAGCTGTACGAGCATGGCAGCAAGGGCAATTATTCCCGCCGCGATATGATATCCGTCGATCTCGGTCTTTTCCCCAGACCTTGAATGGCTCAGGAGCATGTCGCCTACGATTGATCCGGCTACAGCGATAACCAGATATTGCAGGTAGCCCCAGCTGAAGAACCATCCTATACTGCTGAGAGACGGTACCCAGGCAAGAACCTCAGGCGTGTACGAACTCAGAGCCTTCAGGGCTATGATGAATAGCAACACCAGCCAGCGGAGCCTGATATTGTCTTTTGTGAACATCCAGATTAGTCCTCCGAAGATAGCTACATTGGCGAGGATCATGATGATCACGTCACTGCTCCAACGGCTGAGCGTCAGCCCGAGCCAGTCTGTGGCAAGTACGGCCATGACGATCATCATGAACAGACCGGTATTGTTCAGAAGCTTTGTCTTCTTTTCATCCTTCACCCTTACCAGTGACAGGAACATCACGCCCCACAGAACGATGCTGAAAATGCCTTTCACGGCAGCCGGTTGCGTGCTGGAGCCTATCTGGTAGGCGTTTCCAAGCACTATCGCAAAGATGGTGAGGGTAAGCCACCTTCTGAAAAGACTGCCCGTCACAGCCCATCTGCTTACTCCGTTTTCCAGTCTTTTGCGCATTGCAAGAGGGAAGGCCGCTCCCATTGTGAACAGGAAGAACGGGAACACGAGGTCTACCCAGGTGATGCCCGGAACGTCAGGGTTGAACTCGTAGGTCGGAGGGGGAGTCTGGCCATGGAACATCCATGCCGGAAGATCCGAATAGTATCCGATGTTCGCGCAGAGGATCATGGCGAAGATCGTGATTCCGCGCAGGATGTCGATTGTTATGATTCTTTTTTGCCTGGTACAGTTGCCATATTACTTTTCAATGACCTTTGTGTATACTCTTCCGAATCTGTCGGTAACCTTTACCTCAAGTTTCTTTGCGTCAGCCGAAACCGGTGCCTTGAACATATTTTCTGTAGGAGCTGCATATACCCATGTTCGCTTGAGCGAAGACGGATCCTTGTAAAGCTCTTTTGCAAGCGGATCCTGAGCCTTGAATCTCTCCATGTCAGCGACCTTCACCCCGTCCTCGAAGTACTCGACCTTCCACATAGGATCGTAATCCCATACATTGGCAATGATCTGTCCGGGATAATCCGGCTCATTGATGTACACCTTCATCTGGTAGTCGAGAGGATGGCCACAGCCTTTGTAGATCCATTCTGCCTTTTCCCCATCCATGTCAATGATCTTGAATCCCGCAGGCGAACCGTCGATGCAGACCTCGCCACACCACCATGCACCGCAGAGTCCTGCGACGTTGATCTCTGTGATGTTGGATGCAATCTGCTCATAATCAGCTGTATGCATGTGTCCTGAGAGAATCAGTGCGTCGTATGGCTGGAGTATTGCGTAAAGCTCCGGCTTGTTGCAGAGGTTATCGAGCATTATGTCCGAACGGAAAGCGTCTCGGTCCGACTTGTCGAGTGTGGTAGGGATGTGCATGCATACGACGACCTTCGATCCCTCAGGTACATATGAAAGGTCCTTCTCGAGCCAACGCATCTGCCTTTCGTCCAGATATCCGATGTAGTACCAGTCTCTTCCGATGAAGAAGTTGTCGTTAAGCACGACATAATGTACCTTTCCTACATTGAAAGAGTACCATGCTGGTCCGTACATGTTGCTGTAGTCGGTCATGGATGTTTCATGCGAACGTCCATAGTTTGTCATGTCATGGTTTCCGATCACATATCTGTAGTCGATGCCGGCTCCTGACATGATTTCGTTGTATTCAGGGTAGATGGTATGGTCCCATCCGACTATGTCGCCAAGGCAGATTCCGAATGTGTAGTCTCCGTCCATTCCCTTGACGAATTCTGTGATGTCGTCAGAATGCTTCTGGAGGTCAGGAAGCTCGTTCCTTTCGCTGATCTGAGGGTCGGCGATGACGATGATGTTGTGCTTTGTATCGTCCTTCGCGTTCTTCTCGACAACGAAGTCATATTTCTTTACCTCAGGATTGATCTCCTTGTAGAACAATGTCTGTCCTTCCAGAGTTGCCGATATGTAACCGGCTGGAGTAGAGATGAATACAAAGCGGCTGTCCTGGTCGGTCTCCATCTTGAAACGGCCTTTGGCGTCGGTCTGTACGGTATTCAGACCGTCAGAAACGACGACTCCGGCAACTCCTTTTCCTTCACTATCCTTTACGGTTCCCTTGATGTCCTTGGCGTTGATGCCTGTTGTGACCATCGCTGCCAGAATGACTGTAGTAAGTGTTTTTCTTAACATATTGTCTACTTATAAGCTTTCTCTTCCATTTCCCATCCTGTGAGTGTCGAGATGTACGGGATCATACAGCTCGCAACCTTGATGTGGCCCTGATAGTTAGGGTGCCAGCTTGCACCGAGGTCATCCTCCGAATTATGTGCATCCTTTGTAAGTCCCATATATGACACATTCTTCAATCCGCTCATCATGCAGGCGTTGCGGATGTAATCGAAACTGAATGGAGTCACGTTCGATGCCATGCATAGGATCGGAATGTCCTCGCCATAGTTCGCCTTGATCTTCTTGAGAAGCTCGATGTAGCGACCTGCAAAGATCGTTTCATGAGGCTGCCTTGCTGTTGAGAAATCGTTTGTACAAAGATATATGACTACGACATCAGGACGATATGGAGCCATATCAGGAGTCCAGATGTGTTCAGGAGACTCGTCAAATGTAAGGCTGTAGCGGTCTGGCATGTTATAGCCCGGACGGAAATCGTCGTAATTGCGCGCGATGCCCTGGCCGGAATGGCTTACAAGATTGAAGTCTGCACCGAAATAACGTGCTGTGATTGCTGCATATGTGAGGTTGCAGTTCTCTGTCTCTGCAAGGAACGGGTCGTTCTTGTCGTGGCTCTCTGTACCGTAACCGCAAGTGTAGGAGTCGCCGATGAATTCGATATGTCTTTCCTTGCGTCCCTGTGCCTGAAGCACTTCGCCTTCGGTGATGAAGCTGTGTACGGTAAAGCGGCCCTGTTCGCCTTCGGTCCTTTTCTGAAGGATGACCTCGTGCTCACCTTTGCCGAGACCTTCAGCAAGGACAACCAGCGTATCGGCAGCGCCGACCATGAAGACCTTGTCAGCCTTCGGAGTCATCTCCTTGTCGGTCCATAGGTTGAACCAGCAGTTCTTTGTGTCAGAACATTTCATTTTAAGGGACGGTCCATTGAACCTGATCCTGAAATATACTCCGCTCCAGTCGTATGATACGTCGTCACCGTTTACAAGGGTACGTCCGGTGTACTCGATGCGGCTGTCTGAAGCCGGAGTCTCGAGTGCCGCTTTAGCCTTTCTTGCAGAAAGATCAGTTGAAAAGGCAAGTCCGAGGACTGCCATGATAATGCAGATTTTCTTGCACATATTCTAGTGTTTTGGTTATTCGTTTGTAAAAACAAAGTTACGTATAATTATTAAAATATTTTAATTAAATTTGAATGATATAATGCAAGATTTTATAAATGATACAATCGTGAAGCTGAAGATAAGTCATGCTGCAGTTGCAGCTATTGTTTCTTTGTTGATGTCATGTTCTCCTATGGAACATGTGGATGTGCTTGTGGTCGGCGGTGGCGCAAGCGGAGTTTCGGCCGGAATCCAGTCGGCGAGGATGGGGGTCAGTACAATGATCATGGAGGAGACTCAGTGGCTCGGAGGAATGCTTACATCGGCCGGAGTGAGCTGTGTGGACGGCAATTATAATCTGCGCAGCGGCATTTTCGGTGAGTTCGCCGATTCTCTGGCTGCCCGTTATGGCGGTTATGATGCCCTCAAGAGCGGATGGGTGAGCAACATCAATTTCGATCCTCATATAGGTCAGGAGATTTTTACGAATATGGTCGAGACATGCGGCCCTTTGCTGAAAGTCCGTCGCGAGGCCGTCATGACTGATGTGAAAGGGGAAGACGGAGACTGGATCGTGAGCTTCCGCGATTCTGCCGGCAGAAGATTCAGGGTCAAGGCCGATGTCCTGATTGATGCTACCGAACTTGGAGACGTTGCAAAGGCTTGCGGTGTCGATTACAGGATCGGAATGGAAGCGTCGGAGCAGACCGGGGAATCCATAGCTCCTGCCGAGTCGAACGATGTTATCCAGGACCTGACATATGTGGCGTTCCTCAAGGATTATGGCCCTGATGTAGACATGACCATTGATCAGCCGGAGGGATATGATCCGTCTTTATTCTATGACTCCGCACGTAATCCGATGAGTTCGGAAAAAGCCGAGACCGGTCAGACTATATGGTCGCCTGAGATGATGATCACATATGGAAAGACCCCACAGGGAAGATATATGATCAACTGGCCAATCTATGGAAATGACTATTATGTCAACCCGATAGACATGTCGCGTGAAGAGAGGATGGAAGCATACAAAAAGGCAAAGAACTTTACCCTTTGTTTCGTGTATTTTATTCAGACACAGCTTGGTATGAAGAATCTAGGCATAGCGGATGATGTGTTTACGACGGAGGACGGAATGCCTTTCTTCCCATATCACAGGGAGTCACGCCGCATCGTCGGCGAGGCATTCTTTACCATGGATGCAGCAGCCGATCCTTATGGATATGAAAAGCCATACTACAGGACTGGCATTGCTGTAGGAGACTATGCCGTGGATCATCATCATTTCCGTCATCCGGACTGGCGCTCTCTTCCTGATCTTCATTTCTATCCGATTCCTTCATTCAATGTGCCGATGGGAGTGCTGATTCCGAAGCAGGATAATGTCAGGGATCTGATCGTAGCGGAGAAGTCGGTGTCGGTGTCAAATCTGATCAATGGAGCGACAAGGCTTCAGCCGGTGGTGATGCAGCTCGGACAGGCTTCAGGAGCCATTGCGGCCCTTTCGCATATTGAAGGTAAGGATGTGAAGAAGGTCGGTGTACGTCAGGTGCAGGAGGCTCTTCTTGATGCCGGATGCTATATAATGCCATATCTGGATCTTCCAAAGGATGACAGACATTTCAAGGCGCTTCAGCGAATCGGCGCGACGGGTATACTGCATGGTGAAGGACGGAATGTCGGCTGGGCCAACCAGACATGGTTCAGGGCAGATGATCCTCTTATGGCGGAAGATATACATCCTGAAGGCTTCTATAATGGACCATTGGGAATTGCCGAAGGTCCTGTCAAGATCGGAACCTTGATCGCAACCGTGCGTGGCTTGGGAGGAAATATTCCTTCTGCGACAGAGTCATGGTGGGAAAAGACCGGACTGTCAGACTATGATTCTGACCGTGTCGCTACAAGGCTTGAAGCTGCAGTCCTGATTGATGCAGCCTTTGATCCTTTCGGCATGTTCGAAGTGGATTACAACGGAAATATAAGAATGAGATAGGACTATCCTTCGGCGATGCCTGCGTCAATCCAGGCCTTGCCGAGATTTGTGGAATCTTTGATAGCCAGCTCCTTGTCGATCCCGTAACGGTCGATGAGGAGTTGTGCCATTTCTTCAATAGTGAATTCCTTTCCGGTCAGCTCGTTCCAAAGGAATGCTGCGGAGCTGTTGAATGAAATCAGCTTGTTGAAGTTGATGTGCTCGAGTCCTTCTCCTGTCACTATGTTTTCTCCGCATACCTGTCGGAGAACGAATCCATCCTTTATTCTCATGAACGCTTGATTTTGACTGCAAAAATATCAAAAAAGCCCTTTCCCTCAAAACATTTGCTATATTTGTAGATTATTCATAAAAACAATTGATATGAAGATTGCTGTAGCCGGAACGGGATATGTCGGTTTGTCGATGGCGGCTCTTTTGTCGCAGAACCATAGCGTGACAGCCGTTGACATAATTCCTGAAAAGGTGGAAATGATAAACCGCAGGGTCTCTCCGATCCAGGATGAGTATATAGAGAAATATTTTGCTGAACGCGAGCTTGATCTCAAGGCGACTCTTGATGCGTCGGAGGCATATCGTGATGCCGATTTTGTGGTCATTGCGGCTCCTACCAATTATGATCCCAAGAAGAATTTCTTCGATACGTCAGCAGTAGAGAACGTCATAGATACTGTTCTTTCCGTGAATACGGAAGCCGTAATGGTCATCAAGTCTACCATTCCTGTAGGCTTTACCGAGGAGATAAGAAGGAAGACCGGAAGCAGAAAGATCATGTTCAGCCCAGAATTCCTCCGCGAATCCAAGGCCTTGTATGACAACCTCTATCCGAGCAGGATCATAGTGGGAACGGACATGGAGGATCCGGATCTCCTGAAAGCAGCGCATGTCTTTGCAGATCTTCTTCAGGAAGGCGCATTGAAGCCGGATGTGGACAAGCTTTTCATGGGATTTACCGAGGCAGAAGCAGTAAAGCTTTTCGCTAACACATATCTTGCCCTCCGCGTTTCATATTTCAATGAGCTTGATACATATGCGGAGCTTAAGGGGTTGGATACCAGCAATATAATCAAGGGTGTGTGCCTTGATCCGCGTATAGGTGACCATTACAACAACCCGTCATTCGGCTACGGCGGATACTGCCTTCCTAAAGATACAAAGCAGCTTCTGGCAAACTACGATGATGTTCCGCAGAACCTTGTAAGGGCTATCGTGGATAGCAACCGTACGAGGAAAGACTATATCGCAGACAGGGTACTGCAGCTTGCAGGATATTACTCATATTCCGAAGGACCGGAGTATGATGCAGCTAGCGAGCGTCCTTGCACCATCGGAGTATATCGCCTGACCATGAAGAGCAATTCCGACAATTTCAGGCATAGCTCTATTCAGGGTGTGATGAAGAGGGTGAAGGCCAAGGGTGCCAAGGTAGTGGTTTATGAACCTTCGCTGGAAGACGGAACAACATTCTTCGGAAGTCTGGTGGTGAACGATCTGGCAAAGTTCAAGGAAATGTCTGATGCCATCATCGCTAACAGATATGATCCGTTGCTTGATGATGTGAAGGACAAGGTTTATACTAGGGATATTTTCAAGAGAGACTGATATGGATACTCATGTGGTGATAATGGCAGGTGGCATCGGAAGCCGTTTCTGGCCGATGAGCACCCCTGATCTGCCGAAGCAGTTCGTTGATGTCATGGGAGTCGGAAAGACGCTCATACAGATGACTGTGGACCGTTTTTCGGCAATCTGCCCTATGACGAATTTCTGGGTCGTTACAGGCGAGAAGTATGTCAGTCTTGTAAAGGAACAGCTTCCGGAACTTCCGGAAGACAATATCCTGGCCGAACCTGCAGCAAGAAATACGGCTCCATGCATCGCTTATGCATGCTGGAAGATCAGACAGCGTCATCCGGAGGCAAATATTGTCGTTACCCCATCTGATGCTCTGGTCATCAATGTGGAGGAGTTCCGACGCGTGATAAGTACCGCACTTGATTTCACTTGCAGCGACAGAAGGATTGTTACCATTGGCATCAAGCCAAGCCGTCCGGAGACAGGCTATGGATATATAGAGGAAGGGGAACTTGCTGAAGGTGAAGTCTATAAGGTCAATTCATTCAAGGAAAAGCCTTGTCTTGAAGTAGCAAAGCAATATCTTGCGGATGGCGGCTATCTCTGGAACGCCGGCATATTTGTCTGGAATGTCGATACCATAATGTCTTCGCTCCGTGAATATGTTCCGGGATTGGCTTCGCAGATGGATGAAATGGCGGAGTCTTTCTATACTGACAGGGAGGCGGAGACCGTCGGCCGGATTTTCCCGACATGCGAGAGGATCTCCATTGACTATGCCGTGATGGAGAAGGCTGACTGCATATATACGATACCAGCGGATTTCGGATGGAGCGATCTGGGCACATGGGGATCATTGAGGACATTGATGGACAGGAACGAAGATGGTAATGCCGTAGTCGGCAATGATGTGCGTCTTTTCGACTGCAGGAACTGCATTGTTCATGTTCCTGATCTTCAAAGAGTTGTAATTCAGGGACTCGAGGGGTGTATCGTCGCACAGCATGGCGACAGGCTTATCGTCTGCAGCCTTGACAGGGAACAGGACATAACCAGTTATTCGAAATAAAGGTGGCTGACAATTATCTGGAGAAGAAGTTCGAGGACATGAGGGCCTCAAGCAATGGCACGAGCAAGGAGGAACGTGCCAGGCATGAGGCATGGAAGAAACGTATGGCTGCTGCCGAAAAGAGACTTGAAGAAGAGAGGACGCGCGTACAGACTTACTTCTTTGATGTGGCCGGACATGTCTTCAGGGTCATTGTTCCTGAAATACTGTCTCCCGAATATCATCTCGGTCCATATCTTCCTTTCAGGACAGATGATAGCCATGAGCCTCTTTTCACACTTCGTGTCGCTCTGACAGATTCGCTCGCTTCTGTTCCTTCCGGCAGAGTCCGTGACTGTATGAACGATGAGGCTCCGTATCTGTGGCTGATGGAAAAGAACGGCCGCTTCAATTTCGCCTTTTCATATACCAGGGAGCGCCGTGACTGCATCCTGTTGCCTTCTCTTGAATATACGGACAATGTGCTATACGTGCAGCGCGATAGTGCCGGCAGGATTCTAGACTTTGCCATGAGCAATGCCCTGATGCTGCTCTATACATACAGGACTGCTCCGTATGATACATTGATGGTTCATGCTTCCGTGATAGCGTCAGATGGGGGAGGGTACATGTTCCTCGGAAAGAGCGGCACGGGAAAAAGCACGCACAGCCGTCTTTGGCTGGAAAATGTTGCAGGAACAGCATTGCTGAACGATGATAATCCTGTAGTCAGAGTCAATGGTGAAGACGTGATCGTTTATGGCACTCCATGGAGCGGAAAGACTCCTTGCTACAAGAATGAAAATGTGCCCCTGAAGGCTTTTGTAAGGCTTTCTCAGGCTCCATATAACAGGATTGAAAGATTGCCTTTACTTAACTCATATGCCTCGCTTCTGCCGTCATGCTCGTGCATGAGATGGGACCGTGCTTCCACAGATGCCCTTCATTCTGCTGTGGAAAAGGTCGTGAGCAAGGTCGTAGGATGGCATCTGGAATGTCTCCCTGATGCTGAAGCAGCTTTATTGTGCAGTTCTCGAACACAAGGAAAATAACGTATATGAAATATCTGAAATGGTTCAATAAGACGGTGCGTCCGTATTGGGGGGCGATGATGGTCATGATGCTGTGTCATGTCCTGCTTATCTGCTGCTCGATCGCGTTTGTCTTTGTCAGCAAGCAACTGGTGGATACGGCGGTCGCTCTTCATGCCGGCAAGTCTGTCTCTCATGGCCTTATGGTCTGGGCCTCATGCATGGTCGGCATCATCCTTTCGCGGATCATTCTCAATTCCGTAAGGAACTATCTGCAGACAAGGACAGAAATACGTTTCAGAAACAGCTTGAGACGCAGATTGTTCGACATACTTCTCCATCAGCAGTATGACGGCGGCAAACGTCATCATTCCGGAGATGTCATCAACAGGCTTCAGGATGATGTGAAGGCGGTTTCGTCCGCTTTTGTCGTGACAATACCGAACCTTCTTGGCACAGGAGTACATTTCCTGGCCGCATTCATTTATCTCTTGACTCTTGAGGTCAGACTCGGCCTTCTGATTGTCATAATCGTCCCTGTCGGCCTTATTGTCGGTAAATTCATTACCCGCAGGATCCGTAACCTTACTCACGATATCCGCAAAAGCGCATCGCAGGTCCAGTCCCATCTTCAGGAAAGCGTGCAGAACATTACGCTCATACAGTCAATGGAGTATTCTGACAGCAGCGCAGCGACCCTTGACGGTATTCAGGGAGAATTGTATGGCAATGAACTGCGCAGGACCAGATTCAGCATCATTTCGCGTATCTTCATCGCTCTCGCTTTCCAGGCAGGACATGCCGTGGCTTTCCTGTGGGGCGTATGGGGCATCAGTACCGGAGCAGTCACTTATGGTATGATGACGGCCTTCCTTCAGCTTGTGGGCCAGATCCAGAGGCCTCTTGCCGATATGAGCAGCCAGATTCCGTCTCTGATCCACTCTACAGCCTCCATCGACCGTCTTATGGATATAGAGGAAATCCCGGCAGAGGATGAGGCCGACCCGGTCCTTCTTGACGGTGCTGTCGGCATAAGACTTTCTGATGTGTCATTCAGCTATCCTGACTCGTCATCAGATGTGCTTCATGACTTTTCGCATGATTTCAAGCCAGGCAGCAGGACATCCATTGTCGGACCTACCGGCATCGGTAAAACTACGATGATCAGGATGCTCCTTGCCCTGCTCAAGCCTCGTGACGGAAAGATTGAAATGTATGGCGACTCGTCATCTGTCTCTGTTTCATCGGCTACAAGATGCAATCTGGTTTATGTGCCGCAGGGCAACAGCCTTTTCAGCGGAACAGTCCGTGACAATCTTCTGATGGGCAATCCGGAGGCTACTGACGAGCAGATTGCTTCCGCCCTTCATACGGCTGCGGCGGATTTTGTGTTTGACCTTCCTTCCGGCGTCGATACCCAGTGTTTCGAATCCGGTGCCGGACTTTCTGAAGGTCAGGCCCAGAGAATCGCGATCGCGCGAGCTCTTCTCCGCCCTGGCTCAATCCTTCTTCTGGATGAATTCAGCTCTGCTCTTGATGCAGAGACGGAGACTGTTCTCCTGGAGCGTCTTACATCCCGTCTTCCTGACCATACCATGATCTTCATCACCCATCGTGAAAAGGTCATCGACTATTGTGATTCCGTCCTCCGTCTTTCCTGAGGTCCTGAAGTCCAATCAAATAAAAAGGGCAGTCACATTGTGACTGCCCGATATTGTATCTAATCGTTATCGATTGATTAGAGCTTTGGACCAGCTGCTACGAGAGCCTTACCGAGGTCGTTGCCAGTGAACTTGTTGAAGTTCTTGATGAAGCGGCCTGCGAGATCCTTAGCCTTCTCCTCCCACTGGCATGCGCACTCGTAAGTGTCGCGTGGGTCGAGGATTGCCGGATCAACTCCTGGGAGTTCTGTAGGAACCACGAAGTCGAAGTAAGGGATAGTCTTGGTAGGAGCCTTGTCGATAGAACCGTCGAGGATAGCGTCGATGATTCCTCTTGTATCCTTGATAGAGATACG
>RHMF01000321.1_pt1 | contig 20089 bp, 12 predicted proteins | sample 5365151 | NCBI WGS metagenome assembly RHMF01 (sample SAMN10266501, study PRJNA497801) | feces metagenome | isolation source: feces | host: Bos taurus | place: China: Prairie of Fairy Mountain | collected 2017-08-14 | reverse complement strand
CCGTCACCATCAGATCCGCTGCCAGCTCTCGAATCTCGGCTGTCCGATCAAGGGAGACCTTAAATATGGCGCTCCGCGCTCAAATCCTGACGGAGGCATCTCGCTTCATGCCCGTCGTATAACATTCGTCCATCCTGTGAAAAAGGAGGAGATGACCATTGAAGCCCCGGTTCCATCTAGCTGGAAAGGCATCTCAATCAGATAAATCATGAAACGGATTCTTTATCTCGTCATGGCGGCTGTCATTACGGTATCAATTCCAACCTTATAAAATACAATGATCCGCGAGAGGCTGAACAGAAGGAATGGCTGTCAGAGGTTCTCCTGAAGGAAGATGAAGTATCCATTGTGTTTGCGCATCATCCGTTCTTCATGTCTTCAATCGATGAGGAAGACGGATATTTCCAGATCCAGAAAGACAAGAGGCAGGCGTATTTCGACCTGTTCGGGGATAAGGGAGTAGATGCGGTTTATGCCGGTAAGGACCACTACTTCGGTAGCCTTTCAGATAGGTGATGCCAGGCCGTCTATACGTGTGATTACTGTATCAGATGGAGCAATCCAGGATGAATTAAGGCCGATCTGATTTGAATTCTGCCTGAAATTTGCAATATTTGCATAGAATTATGCGGGTATAGCTCAGTGGTAGAGCATCGGCTTCCCAAGCCGAGGGCCGCGGGTTCGACCCCCGTTACCCGCTCAAGAAAGGGACTTCCGGCCGGAAGTCCCTTTCTGTCTAGAATATGCTGTTGAGTACGTAGGCAAGCCTGTATCCGGCCAGCAGAAGCTGTTCTTCGAGCAGAGGTGAGAAATCATACACGAACTGATATGAAAGAACCGGTACGATCTCGCCGTTCCTTTCCACGTAATCATAGATTTCTGCGGCTCCCTCGACTGTCTGGGCAAACCATTCCTCATATGTTCCGCGCATTACACTCTTCCTGTATTTCCTTGTGGTGCGGTCGAGCTGGTCACGCCATTCGCTGTAGCTCCATTTGCGTGCCGATTCGATGATCTTGCTGTCCCATACAGAATGGAGGTTGGTCTCTTCCCTGAACCACATTACCTTGACCTGGTTGCCGCCTCGGTCGGAAAGCCTTCCGGCGTGCATCGGACAATGGAGGTCACCGACCATATGGACGATCATCTTGAGATAATCCACCCTCATGCTGTCGGTGAGATTGTCATAATTGGCAGTCATCTCCTCAGTGAGCCTGTTAAGTGCAGTGACTACGTCTCCGTTCTCGTTCTTTGTCATTGTCTCATATGTGAATCCCTTGTCCACATTCGCGTAATGCCATGTCTTGGTCTTGTTGTAGCCGTTTTCCCAGTACGGAGAGTTCTGGATATTGTCCATCCATGAGGAATAATAGACGATGGACTTGCCGTCGAGGAGCTTGCTTATCTCCTTCTTTGCCTTCCTTGTAAGGTTCTGTTCTGCAATTGCGGCCACAATGTCATGGCCTTTTGCGCCCCAGCCGTATGATGGTATGCTGTTTATCAGCAATATGGCGCTTAAAATGGTGATAAATGCTCTTTTCATGTGTGTAATTTTATTCAAAGATAGAAAAAAACGGATAAATCGTGAAAAAATATCTGATCATTAATTGATTGATGATCTGTAAGTTCTTTGTGCGTTTTTATGAATAGATTGAAAGTCCATTTGATTTCATGATGAAAAATTATAATTCCTTGAGCCGAAAGATAACCCTTTGTGTTAAAATGAGTTATAAAAATATTTGTTTATCTTTGCGCCCGAAATACAGAACATTGGTAGTAGTGTGGACGGAATTGTCCGTCAATGAAGTAACAAATTTAAACTGATTGATTATTATGGAAATCAACAACATCGGAAACAACGCAGGTATTCTTTGGAATACTCTCAACACAAATGGTAAGATGACTGAGACCAAGCTCAAGAAAGAGTCAGGTCTTGGCAGCGCAGAGTTCTATACAGCACTTGGCTGGCTCGCACGTGAGGGCAAGCTCAATGTGGTTGTAGAGACTCGTTGCGGCAAGGATTGCGAGTACTATACTCTCAACGCATAATCAAGGTTGATTGCGTAGAAAAAATGTCAGGGCGGCCATGATCGGCTGCCCTGATTTTTTGTTTCTGTCCCCAAATATGTGTAAATTGCGCCCTTGATCATGACGAATAGGATTAAAATTTCAGTGCTTGCGATCGCTCTTGCCCTTGTTTCATGCGGGGAAGAGGATATCATACCTGTTCCTGAACAGCCAGAGGAAGAGAAGTTTGAGATGAGCTCCGTACCGGATTGCGTGCCGGTCGTTGAGATTGAGGTCGCCGGTGGTGCCGACATTGTCAGCAAAGACGAGTATGTACGTGTGCGGGTCACAATCAAGGAAAAGAATCAGATTGTCCTTCAGTCGGCGGGAAAGGCTAAAGGCAGGGGCAATTATACATGGCATGGATATCCTAAAAAGCCGTATAAGATAAAGTTTGATGAAAAGCAGGAGGTATGCGGCTTTCCTGAGAACAAGGACTGGGTCCTTTTGTCGGACTATTGTGACAAATCCTTGATGAGAACGGCTTATATGTGCGATATTTCCGAAGCTCTCAAGGTCGATTATCCTGTCAGATACCGCCATGTCCACCTTTTCTTGAACGGCCTTTACAAGGGCGTCTATCTTCTGACCGATCAGGTCGAGAAGAAGAAGCATCGTGTCGATATCGAGGATGACGGTTTCCTCTTCGAGAATGACAATTATGCATGGGAGGAACCTCTGCGTTTCGTCACTGAAACAAAAAGATATCAGTTCTCATTCAAATATCCTGATCCCGAGGATGGAGAAATTGTCGAAGGCGATGACAATTTCAATTATATCGTCGGCTTCATGAATGCCTTCGAGGAGGCCCTGTATGGCCCGGATTTCAAGAATCCGACTACCGGTTACAGGAAGTATATCGATGTGGAATCTTTCGCCAAATGGTACATTGTGGCCGAACTGACGGCAAATCATGATCCGAATATGTATTATGTGCTTCCATCACGTGGAAAAAGGATCCAGAAAGGTCCTCTGTGGGACTCCGAGTGGAGCCTGGGCACATCATACAGGGGAGGTCCTACCGATCCATGGGCGACTCCTCCTCGCAAGCCGGATCCTCATCAGCATATATGGAGCAGATGGAAATATTTCGGCCGTCTTTTCCAGGACCCTTATTTCAAGAAGGAGGTCAGAAGGGTCTGGGAGGAGTTCGAGCCTAGGATTCCGGTTCTTAAGGAAAAACTTGAACTTGTGGCAGAGAGCATAAGCGAAGCGCAGGCTATGAATTTCGCTCAATGGCCTGTCATAGGTACATATCTCGGCGCTTCCATCATCTGCCTCGATTCATGGGAGGCGGAAGTGGAGTATAACGCTGATTTCTTTGATGAAAGGGTAAAATGGATGGACGAGTTCCTGTCGGAATTATAATTCCTTTATTTCATCCATGACCTTGCCTGCCTTTTCGTATCCGTCGGCAGGTGCATTCCATATCGTAGCTATTACCAGACAGCCTATAAGGCCGAAAATCACAGCTACGAGGAATACTGAATTCCATCCGAACTTGTCTGCAAGGTATCCGAATCCGATACCGGCAATTGTAGTCGCGGCATATCCGAATATGCCCAGGATGCCGTTTGCTGTCGCGCATGCTCTCTTGGTCGCCTGCTGTGATGCCGCCACGCCCAGAAGTGCCTGTGGACCATATACGAAGAATGCGGACAGGCAGATCAGAAGTGCGCTGACAAACCAGTGTGCCGACTGGGGCGTTCTCCAGAACATGAAGAAGCATAATGTGGCTCCTATCGTGCAGAGGAGGCATGTCCTGTGAGCCTTGTTCTGCATGAACCTGTCTGTGAACCATCCTGCCACCAGAGTGCCCAGGACTCCTCCCGCCAGCTCGGACATCGCTACGATATTGGCAGAGAGAGCGATCTCGAAGCCCTTGTATTGGGTCAGGAATGAGGTACCCCATTCAAGTATGGTGAATCGGATCACATAAATGCAGAAATTTGAGAGGGCGAGGATCCATATGATAGGATTCTTGAACACGAGACGGCTCAGGAAATGGCTGTAGGCCTTCCCTTCGAGCTGCTTTTCCGGCTCTGAAGCGGTTCCGGCGCCTTTGTTGTCCATTTCTTCCACTTCAGGAAGCCCTACTGATGAAGGCGTGTCCCTGATTGTCATGAATACGACGATTGCGCCGATGAAGGCTATGGCTGCGGGTATCGCGAAGCAGAGGTTCCATGCCGACATGCCGAATCTCGAAAGCAGCCATCCGCAGAGGGCGATCACGATGCCGGCTCCGATGGAATGCGACGCATTCCAGATTGACTGTTTTGTCGCAAGTTCCGAAGGCTTGAACCAATGGGCCATGAGGCTGGCGCATGGAGGATAACCCATTCCATGGATGTATCCGTTTATCACCCATAATGATCCGATCAGATAGACCAGTCCCATTGTGGCCTTTCCTTCTGCGTCGAGAAGGTTGAACATGCCGTCAAGCTTGGGACTGAATGCAATGGCGAAATTGACTATGGCTGAAAGGATGAGGCCTCCGGCAAGGAGCTTTCTTCGGCTGCATCTGTCGGCAATGAAGCCGTTCACGAAGCGTGAAAGTCCATATATGATACCGTTGAGGGTGATGAATATACCAAGCTGAAGCTTTGTGATGCCCAGTTCCTCCTGCATGGCCGGAAGCGCGGCGCTGAAATTCTTGCGAAGGAAATAATAAAGGATATAGGCGATCATCAGGACGATCAGCGTCCTCCACTGCCAGTAGTTGTATTTCTTTCTGATCTGCTGATCCATGGCAAAAAAAGGTTGGTTTATCAACTGCAAAAATAGTCAAATAAACCAACCCGTTCAAACTTTGAGTCTCTAATTGTGGTGCTTCATGTCGAGCTTTATCTTCTTCAGCTCATCAAGAGGTCTTTCCGGCTGTTCTACTTCGGCTGGAACCGGCATTCCCGAGAACTCTCCGAAATACTGTACGCATGCGTCTCTCCACCAGCGTGCGTCGCTTTCCTGGATCTCAAGCTTCGCGCGTACCGCCTCCCATCTTTCGGCGTCTACATACGGCTTCGCCTGCTCCCATACCGCCTGATATTCGCGAACCTTCTTTACGCCTCGGTCATATCTGTGGCAGATCTCGTCCCAAAGAGTGTGTCCGCTGGACATCTTATGTGTCCATGGGACATGGTGGAACCAGAGCAGTAGCTCTTCCGGACATGTCTCGATCGAGTTGTAGAGGCTTGCCAGAGGCTCATGGTACTGATCCACATTGCCGCTTCCGGAGCGTGTCCTGTCGAATCCTACGCCCTCTGCGTCAGCCTTGTGGTAATATTTAGGCAGCCAGTCTGCACGTGCTCCAGGGATGTCGCACCATGGCTCCGGACCATAATGGTGTGTCCATGCGAAGATATGGTGGAAGCCGAGTGGCATCATGTAGTCGACTGCTGCTTCGCGCGAGGTCATCATCATGTCGAGGACAGGCTCGACGAAGTCAGAGTCGGATGTGAATGTCTGCTCGAGCCATTCCTGCGCGATCTCCTCCGCTGTCAGGGTCACATCCCATGCCATTCGGCCGAATCCGTACCATGAAGACTGGGCGAAATGATGTCCGCACCAGTTTTCGTCACGTCCGATGTTCGCTACGCCGGCGATTGCTGTGGTGTTATAGACATCAGGATAGAGCTTTCCTGTGGTGATGTCGGCGATTGTCGAGCCTTCACCCTTGCAGTAAGTGTCGCTGTCGAGGCATTCCTTGAACAGCGGGATCAGATAAACGAGATGGTTCGAGAATCCGAGGTACTCCTGGGTTATCTGGAACTCTGCCATCATCTGGGTGTTCGGCATATGTCCGAAAAGCGGGCTGAATGGCTCGCGTGGCTGGAAATCGACCGGTCCGTTCTTGATCTGTATGAGCACATTGTCGCGGAACTGTCCGTCAAGCGGAGCGAATTCGTCGTATGCCTGGCATGCCCTGTCCGAACTCTTTGGAGAGTAGACGAAGGCCCTCCACATCACGATGCCGTCGAAAGGCTTGAGAGCATCTGCGAGCATGTTTGCTCCGTCTGCATGTGTGCGGCCGAAGTCCTGTGGACCAGGAAGACCTTCCGAATTGGCCTTGACGAGGAATCCTCCGAAATCTGGGATGAGGCCATAGATTTCAGCGACCTTGTCAGCCCACCATTTCTGTACTTCAGGACGGAGTGGATCCGAGTCAGGGAGCCCTCCGAGCTGTGCTGGAGAAGAGAAGTTCACTGAAAGGTAAACCCTGACTCCGTATGGACGCATTATGCCGGCGATTTCCGCAACTCTCTCGAGATAGTCACGGCGAAGCATCTCCGGAGTGGCGTTGACGTTGTTAAGGACGCTTCCGTTGATGCCCACAGAGGCGTTAAGACGTGCATATTCCTTGATGAGTTCCACCGGAACCGGCTCGCCCCAATGCCAGATTGACCATCCTGCATATCCTCTCTCGACCGTGTTGTCAAGATTGTCCCAATGGTTCAGGATACGCCTTTCATATGAAGGCTCTTCGCGGATGTCGAGCTCTCCTTCCGCCTTGCCTGTCCTTTCGAGTCTCTGAAGTGCGTATGTTCCGTACATGGCTCCGATCTCGGTCTTTGCCATGACCTTTCTGCCGTCCGGCGTGTCCTTGATCATGAAACCGTCATGCTTGAGGTCAAGGGTAGTGTCGACGATGATTTCCGCATTCACTTCAGGAGTGCCTTCGGGAAGCCATATCTTGTTTTCTGCCGGCTTGCTGCAGCCGACAATGGCAACCGCAGCCGCGATTGCCATTGACATAAATTTATTCATCAAGTCCTTCAATTGTCTGGATAGTGCCATCCTCATTATACTTGAGTTCGCATACCTTGAGGCTTCTGAGCCATGTCTTTCCGCCTGAAGGAACGCTGTCGTGGTGGAAGAGCCACCATTTTCCGCCGTATTCAACGATAGAGTGGTGGGTTGTCCATCCTACTACAGGAGTAAGGATCACGCCCTTGTATGTGAACGGACCGTATGGGTTGTCTCCGATCGCATAGCAGAGGTAGTGTGTGTCACCTGTAGAATATGAGAAATAGTATTTTCCGTTATACTTGTGCAGCCATGATGCCTCGAAGAATCTGAAAGGATTGTCTGCTGTGAGCGGATTGCCTTCCTCGTCGAGAATGATCACAGGCCTTGGATCCTCTGCAAAACCGAGCATGTCGTCGCTGAGACGTACCACGCGGCCTGGAAGTGCAGGCTCCTTTCCTTCAGGAAGGTAAGCGTTCTCAAGTGCCTTGTTGTCCTTGTAGCGCTGAAGCTGACCGCCCCAGAGGCCTCCGAAATACATATAGTACTTTCCGTCCTCTTCAAAGATGGCAGGGTCGATGCTGTAGCTGCCCTTTACCGGATCCGGCTGCGGAATGAAAGGTCCTTCTGGCTTGTCGCTGATCGCTACGCCAAGGCGGAAGATGTCGTTCCTGTCCTTGAGAGGGAAGTACATGTAATACTTCCCGTCCTTTCTTGCAACCTCGCAATCCCAAAGCTGGCGTCCTGCCCATGGAATGTCGGCAACGTCGAGCACTTTTCCGTGGTCGGTAACCTCGGCTGTCATAGGATCGTTGCCTTCAAGGCTGAACACGTGGTAGTCCTTCATGTTGAAGTGGTCACCGTTGTCGTTCTCCACGAAATCTTCAGGCTCCCAGTCGTGTGAAGGGTAAATGTAAATCTTGCCGTCCCAAACATGAACGGAAGGGTCTGCCATAAAATCAGCAGGGACCAGATATCTCTTTGGTGTCTTCATGATTATTGTTTTTAGTGCTTTAATATTCTTTAAGGAATGGTTTCATTTCGTGGTTTCTGTCGAAGAGAAGAGGGTACTCCGTACGTCCTTCCATCGGCCAGTCGTTCTTCCATGAGTCTCCGTCTGCAACGCCCCATGCGGTAACTCGGGTTATCACATCGGAATGTTTGACGAAAAGGTCCATGAATGTCTTCATCCTTTCGTTCCATACTGCGGAAACCTCTTCTGGAAGAGCTTCAGGATAAGGGTTCAGCTGGGCCTGATATTCCTCTGTATCAGCCACATTCGCACCCATGTTTACGGTAGGAAGTGCGGACATGTCCCATTCTGTGATCATCACGTTGATGCCTGTGCCGGCATATGCAAGGAGGCTTTCCTCGAATTCCGCATAGTCAGGATAATCCATGCCCATATGGCCCTGCATGCCGATTGCATCGATACGGAGGCCTCTTGCCTGGAGATCCCTGATGATCTTTACATATGTGTCGCGTCTTCCCGGTACATTCATGCCGTAGTCGTTGAGGTAGAGCTCTGCGTCTGGATCCGCCTCGTGTGCATACTGGAATGCGAGAGGGATGAACTCCTCGCCGAGGATCTCGTAGAACGGGCTCTTCCTGTATGAACCGTCCTCGACGATGGCCTCATTCACTACGTCCCATCCGTGGATCCTGCCCTTGTAGCGGCTTACGATAGTGGTGATGTGCTCCTTCATGCGCTCCTTGAGCACTTCAGGGGTCACATAATCGCCGTTTTCGTCATATGGGAACCATTTCGCAAGCTGCGAGTGCCAGATGAGGCAATGTCCGATGATGAACATGCCGTTCTCTTCTCCGAACTCTACGAACTGGTCTGCAAGAGTGAAATCGTATACTCCCTCTTCAGGATGGATCTCCTCGGACTTCATGCAGTTCTCGGCCACGATGCTGTTGAAGTGCTTCTTCACGGTCTCGACGCCCTTTGTGTCGATGCCTGTGATCTGCGCCTCGTTCAGGGCGGTACCGATGTAGAAGTCCTCGGCGAATGCCTCCTTAAGGCTTTTCTCCTGAGGAGTGCCGCATGCGCAGAAAAGGCATGCGGCTATTATATAAGCTGTTTTTCTCATTATTTCACTTCGTTCTTTGCTCTTTCCTCGATCTCCATGTTGATCTTGTCGATCACGTCGTCCTCAAGCTCATACTTCGAGATGATGAACATTGCAAGGAAGAGAAGGACTGCAGGAATCACGCATACGAGCCAGAGGATACCCTGCTCTGCAAGCGCTGTCTGCTGTGAAAGCTCGGCATTGAAGCCTACGATTGAAAGGACGAGTCCAGGAACAACTCCTCCGAGTGCCATTCCGGCCTTGAAGAAGATACCTGTCAATGCATTCACGATACCTGCGATACGTCTTCCTGATGTGTACTCTCCGTATGAAACGACTTCAGGAACAAGTGCCCACATGTAGCCTGTTGCCACGATGATACCTGTACTCTTGACGAACTGTGCGATGCAGAGGAGCCAGAACTGCTTCAATGCCTCAACCTGTACGAACACATACATCATCGCCATACCTACTACCGCTGTTCCGAGGAAGAGGTAGAACATTCCCTTCTTTCCGATCTTGCGCTTGATTGCAGGAACGAGAGGCATGAAGATGAATGCTGGGATGGTTCCGAGCCACATGAATGCTGTGGTCATCACAGGGGTAGCGCCTACGTTGTATGTCATGAAGTATGCATCGGCTGCGTTTCCGATGCTCATCATAGAGAATGCTGTGATGAAGAAGAATGCAAGCACTCTCAAAGGACGGTTGCGGAGGAACTCCATCCAGAGGTCGCTGACCTTCACGTTCTCCGACTCCTTCGCGTCCATCACGACTCTTTCCTTGCACTGTGAGAAGCAGAAGATGAGAAGCGCGAGACCTGCGAGTCCGAAGATTGTCATTGTGATGAACCATGCACCGGCAGCTTCAGGCTTGTCTGTGATCGCTGTGCCGTCAGCAGCTACAGGGGCGAAGATGGCGATTACCATCGGAAGTGACTTCACGATGAGCGCACCGAGGTTCGCCATGAACATTCTTGTAGATGTGAGGACGGTGATCTCCTCTGTGTCTCTTGTGAGAGAAGAGTTGAGCGCTCCGTATGGCACGTTCACCAATGTGTAGCACATGCTCATTCCCACGTAAGTGATGTATGCATAGATCAATGATCCGCTGAACTGGTTCCAGAAGCAGAGGATTGCGAGACCTACGAGCGGAATACCACCCAGGATAAGCCATGAACGGTATTTTCCCCATTTAGGATTGCCTTTGTCGACGAATGCTCCGACGATAGGGTCCCATAATACGTCTACGAGACGGACGATGAGGAACATCAGGGCTGCCGATCCCGGACTCAGGCCGTATACGTTCGTGTAGAAGAACAGGAGCCAGATGCTGACTGTCTGGTAGATGAGGTTCTGGGCCATGTCTCCCGCACCGAATCCGATCCTCTGGAGCCATGAGAGCTTGTAGAAGCCTTTCGCTTCATTTGCAGTTGTCTGTGTCATAGCTATTGGTTTTAGTTGTTATTGCCTGATTTTCTACAAAGTTAGGAAAAATACTGTCCATTGTTCAGTAATGACGTTCCAAACGTTTGTAGTTTTTATTATAATGATGTCAAATAGACAACAATTGCTGTTGTATTTGTAACATCGGCTATCCGAGGTGTCGCAAAAGGTACATTTTGTTAAAATTTACACGAAAATTATATGTCTTGACATAAAAAATACTTAATTTTATGCGATTTTTACGCGTAAAGCGTACTAAAGCCAATTATAACCACATTATAATATTATGAACAGCAACAAAGTAATGAATCTTGCTGCGGATAACATCCGTATCCTTGCAGCTTCCATGGTAGAAAAGGCTAAATCCGGTCACCCAGGCGGTGCGATGGGTGGAGCTGACTTCATCAACGTCCTTTATTCGGAGTATCTCCAGTATGATCCTTCAAATCCGAAGTGGGAAGGCCGTGACCGTTTCTTCCTTGATCCAGGCCACATGGCTCCGATGCTTTATTCTCAGCTTGCTCTTGCAGGCAAGTTCTCTCTCGAGGAGCTTCAGCAGCTCCGTCAGTGGGAGTCTCCAACTCCTGGTCACCCGGAGGTTGACCTCGCACGCGGAATCGAGAACACATCAGGCCCTCTCGGCCAGGGACATGTATTTGCAGTAGGTGCTGCTATCGCTGCCAAGTTCCTTGCAGCACGCACAGGCAACCCTACTTTCGCAAAGGAGACAATCTACGCATATATTTCTGACGGTGGCGTTCAGGAGGAGATCTCGCAGGGTGCAGGCCGTATCGCCGGTCACCTCGGCCTCGACAACCTCATCATGTTCTATGACTCGAATGACATCCAGCTCTCTACAGAGTGCGCTGACGTCATGACTGAAGATACAGCAATGAAGTACCGTGCATGGGGATGGCATGTCATCACAATCAACGGTAACGACTGCGACGAGATCCGCAAGGCTCTCGACGAGGCAAAGGCAGTGAAGGGCCAGCCAGTCCTCATCATCGGTAAGTGTATCATGGGTAAGGGCGCAAGAAAGGCTGACAACTCTTCTTACGAGCGCAACTGCAAGACTCACGGTGCTCCTCTCGGCGGCGACGCATTCAAGAACACTGTGGCTAATCTCGGCGGTGATCCTGAGAATCCATTCGTTATCTTCGACGAGGTCAAGGATCTTTATGCAAAGCGTGCGGAAGAGCTCAAGGCTATCGCAGCAGAGCGTCATGAGGAGGAGGCAGCATGGGCTGCAGCTAATCCTGAAAAGGCTGCCGCACAGGCAGAGTGGTTCAGCGGCGCTGCTCCAAAGGTTGACTGGTCTCTCGTTCAGCAGAAGGCAGGCGATGCTACCAGAAACGCTTCTGCAGCGGTTCTCAGCCAGCTCGCAAAGCAGGTTCCTAACATGATCTGCGCTTCAGCTGACCTTTCTAACTCTGACAAGACTGACGGCTTCCTCAAGGAGACCACTTCATTCACAAAGGATGACTTCGGCGGAGCATTCTTCCAGGCAGGTGTTGCAGAGCTCACAATGGCTTGCTGCTGCATCGGTATGGCTCTCCACGGTGGTGTGATCGCTGCATGCGGTACATTCTTCGTATTCTCTGACTATATGAAGCCTGCAGTGCGTATGGCTGCCCTCATGGAGCTTCCTGTGAAGTTCATCTGGACACATGACGCATTCCGCGTAGGTGAGGATGGTCCTACCCACGAGCCTGTTGAGCAGGAGGCACAGATCCGTCTCATGGAGAAGCTCAAGAACCACCACGGAAAGAACTCTGTACTCGTTCTTCGTCCAGCTGACTCTATCGAGACTACACAGTGCTGGAAGATGGCTATGGAGAACGTTGATACTCCTACAGCCCTTATCTTCTCACGTCAGAACATCGAGCAGCTTCCAGAGGGAACTGACTATACACAGGCAGAGAAGGGTGCTTACATCGTAGCAGGTTCAGACGAGAACCCTGACGTTATCCTCGTGGCTTCAGGTTCAGAGGTTTCAACTCTCGTTGCAGGTGCAGCTCTCCTTCGTGAGGACGGTCTCAAGGTCCGCATCGTGAGCGTTCCTTCAGAGGGTCTCTTCCGCAGCCAGCCAAAGGAGTACCAGCAGGAAGTTCTTCCATGCGGTGCAAAGATCTTCGGTCTTACTGCAGGTCTTCCTGTAAACCTTGAGGGTCTTGTAGGTGCTAACGGTAAGGTATTCGGTCTTGAGAGCTTCGGCTTCTCTGCTCCTTACAAGGTGCTCGACGAGAAACTCGGATTCACTGCTCAGAACGTTTACAACCAGGTAAAGGCTATGTTCTAGCATTATCTCAACTATGAAAAGATTCATAACATTTATAATGGTGGCCGTTGCACATATGTGCGCGGCCATCGCTTTATCAGCAGAGATTCATGGCCATATAAGCGGCCCGAACGGTATTACTGATGTATATGTCCTTACAATTGACGGAAAGGCATACTATCAGGTGGAGCACCACAGCAATCCTTTCATCAGCTCTTCGCGTCTGGGAATGCGTACGAACAACGGTGACTTTTCACAGCTCGAGTTCGTGAGCCTGGAGACTTCCGAAGTGAGCGGAAGCTACGCGATGAACCGTACCAAGGCTTCTTCGGCTGATTATGAGACTGTCAAGGGCCTCTGCACATTCCGCAATCCTGAAGGAAAGACCATACAGGTAGAGTTCAGGGTCGGAAGAAATGATGTGGCGTTCCGCTATATCCTTCCTCGTGAGGGCGCCGGCAGCGTCAGGATATTTGAAGAACTTACAGAGTTCTCGTTCAATGACTCTCCGGAGCATGACTATGTGAAGACATATCTGACTCCTCAGAGTGACGCGATGATCGGCTGGATGCGTACAAAACCAAGCTATGAGGAGTATTATGGTGTAGGAAAGCCGGTTACCGCTCCGTCTGAATATGGCCATGGATACACATTCCCTTGCCTTTTCAAGCTTGGTGGCGACGGATGGGTGCTTGTCAGCGAGACCGGAGTCGACGGCCGTTTCTGCGGCTCGAGACTGGGCGAATACTATGAGACTACCGGCAATTGCGAGGGCTGCGTCGGCGCGACTTACAAGATAGAATATCCTATGCCGGAGGAAAACAACGGAAACGGAACATCAGAGCCAGCAATAGCTCTTCCGGGTGCAACTCCTTGGAGAACAATCACTTTGGGTGAGACTCTGAAACCGATTGTCGAGACGACTGTCGCATGGGATGTGGTGGAGCCTCTTTACGAGACCGCCAATGACTATAAGTTCGGAAAGGGAACATGGAGCTGGATCGTATGGCAGGACGGAAGCATCCGTATGGAAGACCAGAAGAAATATGTCGATCTGGCATCTGCTATGGGCTTCAATTATACCCTTGTGGACAACTGGTGGGACAGGACCATCGGACACGATGCTATCCCTGAGCTTGTAAGCTATGCCCGTGAAAGGAATGTAGAACTTTTCCTGTGGTACAGTTCCAGCGGATGGTGGAATGACATCGAGCAGAGTCCTGTACATATCATGAGCAATCCTATTCTCCGCAAGAAGGAGATGAAGTGGCTGCGTGACAATGGTATAAAGGGTATAAAGGTGGATTTCTTCGGAGGTGACAAGCAGGAGACCATGGCTCTTTATGAGGCTATCCTCAGCGATGCAGACGATCATGGCCTCATGGTCATTTTCCACGGCTGTACATTGCCTCGCGGATGGGAGAAGATGTATCCTAACTATGTCGGCAGCGAGGCCGTACGTGCTTCAGAAAACCTTGTTTTCTCGCAGTATGAATGCGATCAGGAGGCGCAGGCAGCGTGTCTGCATCCGTTCATCCGCAATACTGTCGGATGTATGGAGTTTGGCGGCTGCTTCCTCAATGAGAGGCTTGAAAAGTCAAATGCACGCGGAACCACACGTCGTACTACGGATGTGTTCCAGCTTGCTACATGTGTGCTTTTCCAGAATCCTATACAGAATTTCGCGATCGCTCCAAACAACCTTGAGGATGCTCCGGCAGTATGTCTTGATTTCCTCCGTGAAGTGCCTACGACATGGGATGAGACCCGTTATATCGACGGTATCCCTGGCGAATTTGTGGTTCTTGCGCGCAGGAACGGTGACAAGTGGTATGTGGCTGCGGCCAATGCTACGGACACTCCGGTCGAGTTCAAGGTAAAGGATGTGCTCAATGCTCTTGGCCTTGAAAAGACTGATGTACGTCTGATTGACGGAGGAAATGATCCTTCATCGTCAGATGTCGGTGCAGGAAAGAAACTGAAGGTCTGCAGAAATGACGGTGCAGTCCTGATCATCGGATAATTCAACGGCTCGGATACATCAGTGTCCGAGCCGTTTTTCTATTTGAATATGCGGTTCAATGTCTCTTCGTCCTTGCAGTCCATATACTTGGCCACGAATTCCGTAGGCGTGAGGCCGAAGTAGTCATGGAAGGAGTTCGAGAAATATGAATGTGTCGAGAATCCGACCTTGTATGCCACTTCCGAGATGTTCACCTTATTGTTGATCAGGAGGAAAGCCGCCTGCTTGAGCCTGATGGACTTGATCAGGTTGCTAGGGGAGATGTTCATTGTCTCCTTTAGTTTTCTGTTGAGGTGGACTCGGCTCATTCCGACTTCGTGGCTGAGATCCTCCACGCTGAAGTCAGAGTTCTCCATGTTCTCCCTGATGATGGCTATGACCTTGTTGACAAGCTTGTTGGTCGAGTCAGGCATCTGAATCTCATTGTATCTGTAGTCTATCTCCTTGTTGAACTTGTTCCTGATGGTGTCTCTTGTCGATATGGTGTTGGCGATGGTACTCTTAAGGAGTTCAAGGGAGATCGGCTTTGTGAGGAACCTGTCTGCTCCGCTGTCGATGCATCTCTGCTGGTTGTTCTCGTCAGTAGATGACGTGAGAATTATGACAGGGATATGGTTGGTGCTAGGATTCTTCTTTACTTTTTCGCAAAGTTCCGCTCCGTCCATTCCTTCCATTATCAGGTCTGTAACTATCGCATCCGGTAGGGTCGTGGTAATCTTCGACCATGCTTCCTTGCCGCTAGAGCAGACCTCTACATTGTAGATCGACTGCAGCTCAAGCTTCAGGTACGCGCGCATCTCATTGTCATCATCGATGAGAATGAGTTTCCTCTTTGACTTGGCCGGTTTAGGCTCTCCATTATCTTCCTTGGCCGGAATGTATGTGACGTCTTCTCTACTTTCAAAATGCTCCTGTTCTATGTTCTTGGTGTACAGGTCCTTATGATTTGTAGGCTTTGTCATTTCCTCTTTCGAGAGATGCCCGCATCCCACAGGAATAAGCAGCGAGAATGCCATTCCTTCGTCGGTATTGTATGCCTTGATGTCTCCGTGGTGGAGGATGGCAAGCATCTTTGTCAGGTGCAGACCTACGCCGGAACCGATCTTCGCATCATGTACATCGGTCTGGAAGAACCTGTCGAATATCTTGTCGAGATGGCGTTCGTCTATGCTGCTGCCGGTGTTTTCGATGACGAATTCAACATATTCCTTGATTGCCGGATCAAGTGCTCCGTTATTCTTCCTGATGTCGCTTACGTGGATCGAGATCGACCCGTTTTCAGGGGTATGCTTGAACGCATTCGATAGTATGTTGAAGATGATCTTGTCGAAGTTGCCCTGGTCGATCCACAGGTTTGTCACTTCATTTGCCGGAGTTATCGAGAAATGGATGTCCTTGCTGACGGCTAGGTTGTCGAATGATTTCATGATGTCCCTGATGAAATAAACGACGTCGGTCTCGAGGAAATGCAGCTGCATCTGGCCGTTATCGACCTTGCGCATGTCCAGAAGCTGATTTACGAGCCTCAGGATGCGCAGGCAGTTCCTGTACATGAGATTGTACAGTTCTTTCTGTTTCGTGTCCTTTTCGGCCTCTCTCATCTTCTTCATAGGGGTCATCACAAGGGTGAGGGGAGTCCTGATCTCGTGGGAAAGGTTCGTGAACATCTGGAGCTTCATCTCCTTTATCTCCGACTGTTCCTTCTCTATCCTCTGAATCTTTTCCTTTCTTATCCATGACCAGATCACATATGCGATCAATCCTGCGGCAAGGATATAGAGCAGGTAAGCGTAAGTGCTTCTGTACCAAGGGGGAAGTATCCTGATGCCAATTTCCCTGTATGAAAATTCTTCAGGTGCACCTTCGAAGAAGGCCTTGACCATCATCTTGTATCTGCCGGCCGGTACGTTGGTGTATGTCACAAGCCTTGAGTCCGATCCGGTGTAGTTCCAGTCCTGGTCGAAACCCTCCATCATGTAGGCATACATTATCTTCCTCGGGTTTGCATATTCCAGCACGGAGAATCTGATCGAGAATATCTTCTGGCTGTGAGGAAGTGTGATCCTAGTGGCTTCGGTAATGTGTTTGTCAAGTATGTTGCGTTCTTCTAATGCCGGGTCGTATATCACCGGTTCGTTCATGACGCTGAAGTCAGAGAAATACAATGCAGGTACAGGATATGTCCTCTGATCGACAATATGCGGGTAGAAGGCCGTAAGACCCTTGATTCCGCCGAAATAGAGCTTTCCGTCGATAGCCTTGTATGAGGCTTTGGCATTGAATTCGTTCTCCTGCAGACCGTCATACTGATAATAATTCTTGAATATTCCCGTATTAGGATTCAGTCTCGACAGCCCGTTTACGGTGCTTATCCACAGGTTGCCGTCGTTGCCTTCCAGAATATTGTTGACGACATTGCTTGGGAGTCCGTCCTCTTCCGAATATGTGACGGTCTCCTTTGTCTGCCTGTCAAGGCTTGCCAGACCTTCTCCTGTTCCCAGCCATATCTTTCCGTCAAGACTCTCGCAGAATGAATAGATTCTTGTTGAAAGCGATTCGTTGAATGCGCAGTTTACAAGCTTTCCGGCCTTCTTGTCAAGGTACATCGGACCATTGTAGGTTCCTACCCAAAGAGTTCCGGATTTGTCGATGTAGAGGGTGCTGACCCATCTGTTGTCATCCTCTGCGTATGTGCTGACTACCTTCTGTCCGGCAGGGGATACGATCGAAAGACCCTGGCCGTTTGTTCCTACATAAAGCAGGTCCTCTTCCTCGGAATATTCCAGACACATGGTCCTGCTTGTGTTCAGGGCCTCCTGGTCTCTGAATGCTCTGATTCCTTCAGATTGTGACCAGGTGTAGAGACCATCAAGGTAAGTGGCAATCCATAATGTTCCTCTCTTGTCCATCTTTACTGCCATGATGGAATTGTTTGAAAGTGAGGAGTTTCTGCTGTTGAATAACGTCCTTCTGCCGTCTTTTTCCAGGTGGAACAAGCCTTTTCCGTCAGTTCCGATCCATAAACTTCCCGGTTCCTTTCCGGCAATGATGGATGTCACGCATGCGCCTGACGTTCCAAGATATCCGCTGTTGCCGAGATTTACGGATTCGAAACCGTACATGGACTTTGGAATCACCATCAGACCGGTATGAAACGCTCCGACCCATATGTTTCCCTGACTGTCTTCCATCAGGTCATGAACCTTCCATGTGGAAAGGTCGAAGGCTACGCCCGGTATAGTTATTTCGATAAGCTTTTCTTCTGTTGTACTGAACAGCTTGACACCTTCGTTTTCAAGTCCTACGATGAAGGTCCCTTCTCCGTAGTGGTCTGAATAATTGTTCTTCAGGATGCTTTCGACCTTGCATTCTCTTGCGCTCCTGTCTTCGCTCTTTCTTACGGCGTTCAGAGTTGAATCGTAAATGAGAACGCCATGATTTGAAGTGCCTATCAGGATGTTTCCGTTGTCGGCATCAGCGAATGATGTGATTACAGCATCATGTATCGCCTTGTCCCACAGTCCGATGTCTATCTTTTCGGCGTTTTCAAGACTGATCACTGACAGGCCTCCGTTGTTGGAGGAAATCCATAGTCTTTCATCAGAATCAAGGAACATGTTGCCTATGAATGGTGACGGAAGATGCTGATTCAGTTTATCCCGTTCGCCGGTGACTGTCTTCTTTTCAGCAGGGTCAATAAGATACAGGCCATGTCCTGAGGTCGCGGCGATGATTCTTCGTTCTCCGCATATGTCTGCCTCGAGAACAGATGAAATATGCTGGTCGGAAGCAGGCATGTCAGGGTCCATCATATCGACTGATGTGAAGGTGAAGTACTCCTCGTCGAAAATCTGGAGACCGGCAGAAGTGCCGACCCAGAATGTGCCGAAACTGTCTTCGAAGACTGTCGTGACGAGATCGCTGGCTATGGAATTGCCCTTGTTTCTGTCGAAATGGAATGTGGTGAAGTCCATACCGTCAAAACGTGACAGTCCGTTCTCTGTAGAGACCCAGATGAATCCTCTGCTGTCTTGATAGATGTCGTTAATGCGGCTGTTCGGGATACCGGAACCGGATGTATATAGCCTCGCCATCTGGGCGGAAATGCTGGTGGAGCCTGCCGTCAGAAGCAGGATAAGTATCAGTTTCAGGTGTTTCATTTCTGTTATTGTGGTCGTAATTGTTGCAAAATTACAACAAATTATCGGTGCTTTGCTAAAAATGAAACATAATTTGATACAAAATCCGATACGTTTCTATTAAAACTTGCCTAATTTTGTAACAAATCGGATTATTATGGAAAAAACTTGGAGATGGTTCGGTAAAAAGGACAAGATCACGCTTCAGATGCTCCGTCAGATCGGAGTCGAAGGAATAGTTACAGCTCTTCATGACGTGCCAAACGGTGAGGTCTGGACATTGGAGGCCATTGAGGACCTCAAGCAGTATATTGAGTCATACGGACTCCGATGGTCAGTTGTTGAGAGTCTTCCGGTTTGCGAGGCTATCAAATATGCCGGTCCGGAAAGAGAACAACTGATCGAAAATTACAAGATCAGTCTTGCAAACCTCGGAAAAGCCGGTATAAAGACTGTTTGTTATAACTTCATGCCTGTGATTGACTGGATCAGGACCGATCTTTATCATCCATGGCCAGACGGTTCTTCATCACTTTTCTTCGATTATGCGAGATTTGCGTATTTTGATACAAAGATTCTGGCAAGAGAGGGAGCAGAGGCTGATTATTCAGCTGAAATTCTTGAAAAGGTCGAGGCTTTGGATAAAGTTATCACCGAGGCGGAGAAAGATGATCTTATAGATTCGATCATCGTGAAGACTCAGGGATTCGTCAATGGAAACATCAAGGAGGGGGATCTCAACCCTGTGGCGATATTCAAGGGACTGCTCAAGCAGTATGAGGGCATCACACGTGACCAGCTTCGCGAAAATATGAGGTATTTCCTTGCTGCTGTCATGCCTGTTTGCGAGGAGTATGGCGTCAATATGTGTGTGCATCCGGATGACCCTCCGTTCCAGGTTCTCGGACTGCCTCGTATCGTTACTTGTGAGGAAGATATCGAATGGTTCCTCAATGCTGTTGACAATCCGCACAACGGCCTTACATTCTGCGCCGGCTCTCTTTCAGCTGGAGCTCATAACGATGTAGTGAAGATGGCTGAAAAATTTGCCGACAGGACACATTTCGTGCATCTGCGCAGCTGCAATATCCTTCCGGACGGCAATTTTATTGAAGCCTCACACCTTGAAGGAAGGGGACATCTTGTGGACCTGATCAGGATTTTCGAACGCCAGAAGTCCGATCTGCCTATGCGAGTGGATCATGGCCGCACAATGCTGGGTGATGAAGACAAGGGGTACAACCCCGGCTATTCTTTCCACGGCAGAATGCTCGCTCTCGGTCAGGTCGACGGCATGATGGCTGTCGTACGCGATG
>RHMF01001421.1_pt1 | contig 20110 bp, 23 predicted proteins | sample 5365151 | NCBI WGS metagenome assembly RHMF01 (sample SAMN10266501, study PRJNA497801) | feces metagenome | isolation source: feces | host: Bos taurus | place: China: Prairie of Fairy Mountain | collected 2017-08-14 | reverse complement strand
AGAAACGGAATTATCGTTACGTTTACTGATAGTGATGAAATAATATTAACTGAAAAGATAATGTAAAAAACTTGACTGGCTAAAAAGCCAGTCAAGTTTTTTATCTGAAATGTTTTTTGTTATTCAATATGTATTCCTGCAGTTTTTCCAAAATAATATTCTCATACTTGTTAAAATACATATCATCTTCTGCTTCAAAATCAATACCCTTATCTTCCAATTTATCGAGTGTATTCTGAATGCTATCAATATTTTGGGGAACTGTATTTCTCGGGAATTTATTTTTAATGCTTTCAAGAAGAATTAAACATTCTTTTGAATCTATAGTTTCAAATGCAGTAGCAAGTTTTTCAAAATGAGTTCCATAATAGTAAAGATATCCTGAAACTCCACCAGCATTAATTTCTTCAGAAAACTCATCAATATAAAAAACTGTTTTTTCCCATTTATTAAGCTTATTGAGTTCTTTACCATTAGCAGATAATTCACTTAAATGAACGGAGATTTTTGCAAGTAAATCCTGACCAGCCAAATTAAATATATCTGCTATTTGCATTGAACAATCTTCTATAGCTAATGCAACACTACCATTAACCGCAACCGATGGTGGAACTTTACCTTCAACATAATGCTTATATTTATTCCAAACATCTGTCAATTCATTAAACTTTATTGACTCTTCGTAATTATCTACCGTTTCTGTACATAATTTAATCAAAAACTTTTCGCCTTGAGAAATATCACCATTTTCAAAATAGTACTGGGCAAGTCTTAAATAAACGAATGTTTCATTTGGAATATACTTAGAACTTTTATACACAATAAAAACTACTCTAATTCCTGCATTATAATCATTTGCTTTAAAACATTCTTCCGCAAAAAGCAAATAATAATTAAGCAAACCATAGTTATTCCAATATTTGTGCAATAATTTTTTCAAACTTTTTTCTAATTTGTTCAAATCATTTGAAGCATTGTAATCATTACGAATTTTTTCAAAATCAGAAATCATTTTATCTGCATATATAATTTTCATTTTTGTTAACCTTTTATTTCTTATGATTTAATACAAATTTTAAAATATCATCATAATTCAAACTACTACTTGCGACTGATAAACCGAGTTCAATCAATTCTTTTTGTGTGTATTTGAGCTCAACGCCATTAAGATTTAATGTCATAAGCATTACTAAAACACCAATCCGCTTATTGCCATCTACAAAAGAATGATTTTTTGTAAGAGCATACATAAGTCGTGCAGCTTTTTCTTCAACTGTGGGATACGCTTCGCTCTCACCAAAACCGCTTTGCGCACTGAATACCGCTGATTCTAACAAAGCCTGGTCACGTAATCCGTATGACCCACCAGTTTTTTCAATCAATTTCTCTTGAAGGAAAATTATTTCTTCTATCGTTAAAAATATCATTTTCCTAACTCCAAAAATGCTTCCATATTATTTTCAATAATTTTATCAGCTGTCGACTCAATCTTGGCTTTTCTCATTTGTATTGCTGCTGCAATAGTGTCATATTCATCAAAATCCACTACTACATATCTCGGTTTATTATTTTTCAAAATAACAGCCATACCATCTTCATCAACCATTCTTACTACCTTCGAAAAATTTTGGTTTGCATCTGTCATTGGAACTAAAACATTGGTATTTACCATCATTATTATCACCTCTATTAATATTATACCCAAAACTTAGGATAAAATCAACCTATTCCTAAAAAATAAAAACGATTGTCGAATTTAAAAACGACAATCGCTTTTTATTAATTCAAAAGTTGATTTATAATCGGAAACGTAAAGCTCATTAATGTTGGGAAAACCCAAGCGAACACAATTGCTAAAACAAACGTAACAGAATATCTTTCTAAAAATGCACAAGCATAAGAAACTGCAAAATGTGGTGTAAGAAGAATTTTAAAAAAGATATTCGTCTCTTTTTTGTAAAGATAATCCTTAAAAGACAATGCATCCTCAAATGATGGTGCACAGTTGCTAATAAGCGAAATTCCAGTCCATAGGAAAAGCAAGCCTACAACTGAGACATCACCAATATAAAAAATTCGGTAAGAGCCTGTAAGTAACATGCAACAACCTAAAACAAAATTCATAAAGAATGGCAAAAAACAAATCCAAAAAGAACTTGCAAGACTGTTTGTTAATTCGTGCTCAATGTGACCACACATTTCAGACGACTTAAAGGTTCTTGTGTCTTCCTGTGGAACCTTGAAAAATCTTAAAACAAGCTGTTCCCAAAAAACTCTTAATTCGGTACCAAAATAGGTGATTATTCTTGTTGCTACATAAATAGTTGTCATTCTATATCACCTGTACCTTCCATAAATAATTGCTTCAATGTTAATTTACCATCAATATATTTCTGTATTCTTTCAGGTGCTTCAATTCCCGCTTCTTCTAAAACACCATTAACTTTTTCAATCTTTTCTGTATCTTCAAGCTCTGTCAAAGCTACAAGATATGTGTAGTATAAAACTCCATATTCACTATAACCCAAGCCTGTTTCAAGAGCTTTTACTGCCTCTTCGGTTTCACCTTTAAGCATTAAGGCAATACCTTTTTGTCTATATAAATCAGGATTTTCTTTGTCTATCAAAAGACCCTCTTCAACCTTTTCAAGTGCCTTGTCGAAGTTCCCTTTCATACGCTCGCTATAAGCATAAATAACATAAGGATAGCTATCCTCTGCGTTATTCGCTTTTACTGCATCTGCAAGCTTAACGGCATTTTTAAAATTACCTGACTGAACCTCAATAGTCGCAAATTCATAGCCATACATCTGAACAAACTCAGGATATTCATTCCAGAGTGTTTCAAGACAGGTATATGCTGTATCGAAATCCTCATAAGCGTAACAGAACATAAACTGAGAAAATAATACTGCTGCGGTATCGTAAGTAACCTTTTCTTTTTCTCCACCAGACAAAGAGTCTATTGTGAGTTCTTTATCTGCCAAAGCACCTATATCTTTTAAAACAGTGTCTATTTTCTCTTTATCGCCAGCCTTAATAGTGCCATACTCAGAATTATTAAGAACAGCGTAGAAAGCATTAAACGTTTCATACATAATAAGAGCTCTGTCTCTTAAATTCTTATAACTACTATAAATAGGTAGCTTTGCTTCAAAATCCGAAAGTGCTGTATCAATTTTATCAGCTACTGCTTTGAATGAGTTCACACCATTAGGTAATGTCCTGAATACATTGATTGCACTATCTTTATAAAGTTTTTTAGCAACAATATCTTTTTCCTCAAAATAAGAAATAGCACTGTCATAATATTCTACTGCTGATTTTTTTTGATTTTCACTCTCTGCTTTTTTTGCAAGATAAGCACTGTTGTACCCTGTGAAATCAGTTAAAAAGCTACTAACACCGGTTACTGCTATAACAATCATTACAACTGCAATAACCACACTTGCAAAACTTATAGGGTAACGTTTCATTAACTCCCTGCACTCAGTACAATAAGCATAATTCGCTGAAATTTCTGTGTTTTTTCGTCTTTCACCGCAACATTCACAAAGGTCTTCCTCAGGAATCACATTGTTATTTTCATCAACAACTGCAACTTCACCTATTTTAACTGCACCTTGTTCTTTTGCTTTATTCAGCTCATTTCTGAATGTCTCAGCTAACTTTTCCAATTCATCATTTAATTTTTCGTCAGCATACTCCTCTGTTTTATCAAGCGTAGCTTCTAATTCCTCACTTGATTTTTCAGAAGAAGTATTTATTTCTTTTTCGTCTTTCAAGAAAAAACCTCCCTTGAATTTTGTCAGTTATTTATTCTACCACTAACCGCAGTAAATTTCAAACCTTTTCTTAAAATTCAAAGGAGATTTACAAATTATTTACTTTTATTTACTCTTCTTTTTTATTTTCGTTTTCAATTCTATAGAATTCAAGTCGAAAATACTTGTTAAAACAACTAAACCTACTACTGTTATTATAAGCTCAGGCAACATATAGCTACCATTATATTTAAATGAATACTCAAACACCGGTAAGTCACCCGCATATTCTTTCCATATAGTAGCACCACTTATAAAGTGACAGATAAATCTTATAGCACTTACAACTATACCGCCCAGTGAAATTGCGAGAACGTCATTTTTCAGTTTATATTTAAACATTCCGCCTAAGCCTAAAGCCGAAAAAGCTATTATGTAGTCACATAACCCAAGAATCAGAAAAGCTACTACGCCACTTACATAAGAAAAATTCTGTAAGCCGAAAATAAGCTGAATTACACTTAAAGCAAGACCTGTTGTAAGTCCCCATTTCACTCCATAGCGATATGAAACAAGTATTACTGGAACCTGACTAAAAAGTGTAACACTACCACCAAAAGGCAAGGAAAACACAGCAAGTTCCGATAAAATCACTGAAAGTGCAAGCATCAATGCACTTTCTGCAAGTCGTCTGTTTTTTTGTTTTTTTGTTAAGTTTGTCATTTTAAGACCTCCAATAAAAATCTCCCTACGGCGATAATTCCACCATAGAGAGAAACAAAAACAAACAACTATTTTCTTCCTACGGCGGCATTATCCGCATCAGGTTTAAAGGGTCAGAAAAGGAATGTTTTCTATCTCAGCCAGCGTCCCGCCAGCTCCCCTGTTTTTATTAATACCAAAAATCGTGCACAATTCGGGTATAAACATATTATAAATATTTTTTCTTAAATGTCAACTATATATTTTTAATTCTGAATGGTATATTTTCACCCATAAGTCGTTTTGCAATTCTTAAATATGCCATATTACCTTTCGAGTCATAAGGCAACTCTTCTCCTATTGCAGTAAGTGCTATATCTTTTGATTCAGGTATAATCCCTAAAAATCTTGCAGAGATATTATCAATAATATCATCAACACAAATAAATTTGTGTTGTTTTTTATCAAAGCGATTAATTATAAGTCTTATATCCTCAACACCCGATTTTCTTACAAAATCCGAAGCATTTGACGCTGCTCTGACACTAACAGGGTCAGGTGTAGAAACAATTAAACACTGCTCGGCACACTTTAAAGAAAGCTTAAAGCCCGTTTCAACGCCTGCTGGTGAATCAAGAATTATAAACTCAAAATGATTTTTATAGGTTTCTATTAAGTTTTTCATTAAATCCGCATTAAAATCGTCATTTAAAGAAATCGGCGCAGGAAGCAACGCTAAATTTTTAGAAACGCTGATTATCGCTTTGTTAGGGTCACAGTTATTGAGTAACACATCACCCCAATTATAAACTGTTTTTTCTGCAACATTAAGGAGCAAATCAAGGCTTCTCACACCAATATCCATATCTACAAGAAGAACTTTTTTACCTTGCTCAGAAAGAACATTACCAAGCCCTACACACAAAGAGGATTTACCCACGCCACCCTTTGCTGAGGCTACCATTATAACTGCCATATTTTCACTCCTATGGAATTAAAACATTGTTTTTATTAAGTGCTTCATACTTGCTTTTTTGACTGAAATAGTAGTTGTAAATTTCTACCGCAACAGTAGAAATTCCACCACCTGATTTAACATTCTCACCAACTACAGCAATTGCAATTTCAGGGTCATCATAAGGCGCATAAGTAATAAAGAAACCATTATTACAGTCAACCACCGTACCATCATCAGTAGTTCTTTTAAGCTGAGATGTACCAGTTTTACCCGCAGCCTCAACAATACAATCCTCAAATATATAATAAGCACTGTTTTCAGGGCTTGTCAACACCTGTCGCATACCTTGTTTTACAATATTGAGCTTATTTTCACTGATTGAAAGAGTATTTAAAATCTCAGGTGTTGTTTCATAAACAACCTCTGACAAATCAGCAGAAAGAACAGATTTAATTATATACGGCTTATATCTTGTACCACCATTTGCAATAGTTGAACAATAATTTACAAGCTGAATTGGAGTAAACAAGTTATCTGACTGACCGATTGCTGCCTGAACAGTATCACCAGCGTTCCATGTCTGACCATTAGCTTCTTTATTTGCAACACTCGCAAGAACACCTGTTGCTTCTGGTAATTCTATACCTGTTTTCTGACCTAAGCCTAAAAGAGTCGAGTATTTATTCATTTTATCAATGCCCAATTCTCTACCTAATTCAAAGAAATATATGTTACAAGACTTTTCAAGCGCAGAAGTAACATTTAAATATCCATGACGGCTTAAGCATTGGAAGGTCTGGTCCTCACAGGTATAATAATTTGTACAGTCATATGTTGAATCTAAAGATATCTTATTTTCACTAAGCCCAGCTATAGCCATAGCTGGCTTCATTGTAGAACCTGGTGCATAGGCACTGAGAAGTGCTCGGTTCCAGAGCGGGCTGTCGCCATCACTTGAAAGCTTACTGTAATCAGAAAAATATTTTGTAATATCATAAGTCGGATATGATACACAAGCTAAAATCTCTCCTGTTCTGACATTCTGAACAACAACTGCACCAGCTTCGCCAAAATACGGTAGATTTTTATTTTGTCTTAATGCTTTTGCTAAAGCTTCTTGTGCCACAACCTGAAGACCTGACTCAATTGTAGTAATAACTGTCGCACCCTGCTCAGGTGCTATAAGATAGCTTTCAGTTACAGTTCCATCAGTTGCTTCTGTTGTGGTTTTTATACCATTTTTACCTCTCAGGTGCTCTTCCATAACGCTTTCTATACCGCTCTTACCGTATTTGTCGTTAAGTGAATAAGCATTATTCTGGAGAGAATCCTTTTCAGCCTTTGTCAATTCATCATTATTCAAGGCTTGTTGCAATTTAAGTCTTTCATATTCGTATTCTTCGGCACTAATAGAACCTACAACGCCCAAAATATGTGAAAACGCCGTTGTATTTGAATACTCTCTGTATGTTACACTTTCCTCCTCGACACCCATAAAAACATTACTGTTTTCGAGCACTACAGAAACCAATGCACCTGGTACATCCTCTGCAAAAGTGTAAGGTGTCGGAACTGAAAAGCCGTTATATTTCATACCAAAGCAAACAGAAGCAATTTTTCTTGCCTCTTCTCTACCATAACCCTCTAAGCCATATCTTTCTATAAGTGCATCCAGACATTCCTCGGGAGTCGATTTGACGCCTTTTTCAAGCTCAAGCATATTTTCAGAAACCATATATTCAAACTCAGCTTGTTTTTCTTTATCAACAACCAATTTACCCTTTTTGTTATAAACAATCGGTAATCTGTCGAGCCATATAGCATCGTTTTCTTCAAAAAGATTTATAAGCTTACTTATAAGCTTATTGCGGGCAGACTGGTCTTTATAAGACGGAAAATCCGCATACTTAAACACAAGGTCATAGCCTTGTCTGTTTGTAACAAGTGGATTACCACTTGTGTCATAAACTTCACCGCGAGAAGCCTTTACAGTGGTTTTAGAAACTGCCAATGAAGCACTCGCCGCTTTATATTCAGCACCATCAATAATCTGTATTTTCACAAGGTATAATGCAAGGCAGACAAAAACTGCAACTATAATGCCTACACCTATTTGCGTCCTTCTTTTTCTTTGCTCTCTTGTCATTTATTTTCACCTTTTAAAAATTTAATACTCTTCTACAGTTCTGTTTGAATTGAAAATCATTTTTATTAAATAGTAATAAATAGGTATAAATGCCGATGTCAAAATAAAGGATGGCAAATAAAATCTGAATATTTGACTGAGTGGATATCCACCACCATCGAATACTATATAAATCATGATATAAAGAAATATAAATACCGCTATTGCACTTACACTCAAAACTAATGCGGTAACAATATTATTTCTCATAAGTCTGCTTATCAAAATACTACAAACCGCCGAAATCAACATAATTACAAGCATATTATATCCGTCAATTCCCGAAGATAAATCCCACAAAAGACCTGCTAAGGCACCTAACACAGCTGCAGTTATTTCTCTTTCAAACATAGAAATTGAAACCGCCAAAGGTATAAGAAGAAATGTATGAGCCGAAAACACACCATTGAAACGAGTACCAGTATTCTGAATTATTGCAGTAATAATTATAAGTACAACAAAAATAACTCTTCGTTTAATTTTAGGTTTATTGTTATCGTAATTCATACATTTCACCTCTCTTTGATTAATTTTTATTCTGTTATATTACTTTCACCCTGACCAATAAACGATGTAACAACGAACACATCGGTAAGCTCATTAATCTTTGTGTATGGCTTTAAGGTTGCATAGGTTGAGGTGGTAATTTCATCAGTAGTTACAGATGAAACCTCGCCTATTATAAGTCCATGAGGGAATACACCACCTGCACCAGAGGTACAGACAACACCACCACTGACTATAGAACTATTTCTTTCAAGACCCTGTAATTTACAAAGCCCATCCTTTAAAAGCTTACTGTCACCTGAAACATAACCGTATTCTCTTGTTGCAGATTCGTAAGCACCAATATTAACTCTTGGGTCTAAAATTGTATAAACAACACTTGTAGATAAATTAACCTTTTTAACAACACCTACAACATAGTTGCCATAAATCACAGGGTCGTTAACCTCAATCCCTGAGGTTGAACCTGCATTTATAACAAAAGAGCCATAGGGGTCAGCAACATCTCTTGAAACGATTGTACCATACGCAAACTGATAGTCAGGGTTTTGTACCTTTATATCATAGAATTCTTCGTAAGCTACAACTTTTTGCTTTAACTCTTCATAATCTGCTAACTGCTCTCTATAATCAGAAATCTGATTTTCGAGTTCTTCGATTTGTTCCAAATAAACTGACGAAGAAGTAAAAGAAGCAGAAAGCCCTGTCATTTCTTCAGAAAAACTTGCGGCTAGTCTTTGTATCGGAGTAAACACGAAGCTCATAGCCGTAGTAAATGGTGACGACGCATTATGTGAAAACGCCGCACAGATTACGCCTAAAAGAATTACCGCGAGTATTAAGGCAAGTCGCTTAAAGCTTGCACTTTGCAGAAATCTTTTCATTATATTTAACCTCTTTTATTAAATCCAAGGAAGTCTTTTTCAAGACAAATACCAGTACCATTAACAACACAATCAAGTGGATTTTTCGCAACACGGACAGGCATATTGGTTTCAGTTGCAATAAGCTTGTCAAGACCTCTTAAAAGAGCACCGCCACCTGTGAGCATAATACCTCTTTCACAAATATCAGCTGAAAGGTGGAGTTCTGTCAAGAGTATATCTTATGGAGTCAAGAATCTGGTCAACAGGATTAGCTAAAGCCTGTCTTACCTGAGCACTTGTAATTTCTACAGATTTAGGAAGACCATCTATAAGATTTCTACCCTTAATTTCCATAGCAGCCTCACCCTCATATGGATAAGCTGAACCTAATTTCACCTTAATATCCTCTGCGGTTCTTTCACCTATAAGAAGGTTAAATGTGCTTTTTACATAAGAAATTATTGCTTCATCAAAATTATCACCAGCAGTCTTAATTGACTTAGAAGTAACAATGTCACCTAACGAAATAACTGCAACCTCGCTTGTACCACCGCCGATATCAACAATCATACTACCAGTTGCTTCAAGAACAGGAAGCCCCGCACCAATAGCTGCCGCCATTGGCTCTTCAATAAGACTTACATATCTCGCACCCGCACTCTTTGCAGCATCGTGAACCGCACGGCGTTCAACCTCTGTAACACCAGATGGAATACAAATCATAACTCTTGCTCTGTTAAAAGGAGAACCACTTATAGCTCTACGTATAAATTCTTTAAGCATATCTGAGGTCATATCGAAGTCAGCAATAACACCATCTTTAAGTGGTCTTACTGCGGTAATTGAGCCTGGTGTTCTACCAATCATTCTTTTAGCATCTGCACCAACAGCAACAACTGTTTTCGGGTTAGTTCTCTCGTCAACAGCAACAACAGAGGGCTCACGAATAACAATACCCTTACCTTTAACAAAAACTAAAGTGTTGGCAGTACCAAGGTCAACACCTATATCCTGTGAAAATAACATCTTTCTCTAATCCTTTCTCATTTCTTTCTTATTATGTAAGTAACAAAGAACACAACTGCAAGTGCCATTACTATTGTTGCACCAGCCGATGTATCAGTATAAAACGAAGTAACAAGTCCACCAACACCACAAAAAAGTGATGTGAGCACCGAAAAGCCTAAATAACTTCTCGAATTTTTTGATATATTTCTTGCAGTCGCCGCAGGAAGAATAAGCAATGAGTTTATAAGTAAGATTCCCACAGACTTAATTGAAAGCATAACAACAACTGCAACTACTATAACGAAAAGATTTTCGTAAAGTATAGTTTTAATACCTCTGCTTGCGGCAAGTTCACGATTAATTGAAATTAAAAGTAATTTGTTATAAATCAAAGACCAGATTATAACAACCGCAACAAACGCGATAAATAAATATAAAATTTCGCTTTGTGTAACACTTAAAATATCGCCAACCAAGTAAGCCGAATATTTTGAAAATCCACCGCCATAGGAAAGCACTAAAAGACCAAGTGCAATAGCAGTTGAAGAAAATACGCTTATCACAGTATCACTTGAAGCGTTACCTTTATTTTTAACTCTTGTAATTATAAGTGCCAGCAAAACACCAAAAGTTACAAGAGAAATAAGCTCGTTATTTATGCCTAAAAGTACACCAAGTGCAACACCCGTTAAAGCACTGTGCCCTAAGGCATCTGAGAAAAACGCCATTTTGTTGTTTACCGCCATTGTGCCTAAAATACCCATAAGCGGTGCAATAATAATAATTGCAAGAAAAGCATTTTTCATAAATTTGTAGTCTGCCCACGAAAATGGCAGAAGCACATCTAAAATGTTATATATAAAAGACATTTTCTTTATCAATCCAATCCATAAAAGAAGCTTTCTTTAAACTCAGGTGAAGAAAATACTTCTTCAGCATTACCACTTTTGAGAACAGATTTATTTATTAAAATAACATTATCTGCATATTCCTTGACAATACCAAGGTCGTGCGAAACCATTGCTATTGCTATGTGGTAATTTTTCTTTAAATTTGCAATAACTTCATAAAACTTTTCGCTTCCTTTAGCATCAACGCCTGAAACAGGCTCATCAAGAATAAGCAATTCAGGAAGCGGATACAAGGCACTTGCCAGCATTATTCTTTGAATTTCACCACCTGAAAGAACTCCGAGTGTTTTATTTTTTAATTCACTGCAACCAACCATTTCTAATGCTTCGTCAATAGCTTTAATTTGCTTTTTATCTTTCATAAAACAAACAGGCTTATTTGTTCTGCCTATAAGCATAAAATCCTCAACGCTTACTGGTGCAGAGCGGTCAAAGTCTAAATGCTGTGGAACATAACCGATTGTTATATTACTGATTTTTTCGCCATGATGCGACTCAAAGCTTATTGTTCCATCGTGCTTTATTTCATTAAGGATAGATTTTAAAAGTGTTGTTTTACCAGCACCATTAACACCAATTAATGCAGTAAGCTGACCACAAAAAAGGTCGAACGATACACTTGAAAGCAAAACATCCTTGCCTTTTTTTACACCAACATCTTTTACGGAAATTTTGCAAAGTCCGCAACCATTTTGTGATGACACTCAACTCACCGCCTCTAAAATAATATCCATATTTTCACTCATTATGGCTTCATAAGCCAAAAGGGATTTTTCGCCCTTTATTACAGGATTCAAAACACAAATTTCTGCATCCGTTTCATTACTTAAAACAGTTGCTGCCGAACCCTTGTAATCAGGTTCAGTAAAAAGTACATTTACATTATTCTCTTTTATAATTTCAGTCAATTCACAAAGTCTCTTAGCCGATGGCTCGCCACCCTCATGACTTTCAACTGTTGCAATAACAGAAAATGAATATTCCTTAGCAAGATAGTCGTAGGACTCGTGAAAGGTAATAATATTTTTATTTTTTAGCTTCTCTGCTTTTAAGGCGAGGTCTTCATCTAAAACATTAAGTCTATAAATATAACTGTTTTTATTACTTTCTATTTTTTCTTCGTATTGTGGATATAACTCTTTTAGTTCATCAGCGATATTTGTTACCTGGATGATAGCATTTTTCGGTGACATCCAGATATGTGAATTAACGCTGTGATTATGGCCATGGTGCTCTTTTTCTTCCTCGTGTTCGCTATGAGCTTTATCACAATTCTCTATTAATTCAACATTTTCAGAAGAATCTATAACTTTTAACGCATCGTCACTCTCGTAGATATCCTCTAAAAAGATTTCCATACCCGCACCATTTATAACAAAAGCATCTGCATCTGCAATAAGTCTGGCATCGCGACTTAAAAGCTGATAATCGTGAAGACAACCCGTATTCTGCTCCGCCATGCACTCTACAGTTATTTCCTCAATACCCTCAACAATATTTAATGTGAATATATAAATCGGGTAAAAGGATGTGACTAAAAGAATATTATCATTTTGTCTTTTTTGTGCACTGCAAGAGCAACACACAGAAAGCACTAATATTAATGCTAATATCAATGATAAAATTCTTTTCAAGTCAACACCTCATTCCGATAAATTTAATTATTCAACAATTCTGAACCAATAAGTATCCTCTGAAGAATAAAGGTCATTTTCAATAAGGATATAGTAAGTACCCTTCTTGAGTCCGATAACGCCTGTTGTTACCTGATATTCATTCTTAGCAGATTCAAGAGAGCTTATTTCATTTCCATTTTCATCAACAATAGTTGCAATCCAAGCAAGCTCACTTTCGTTAGTGTAGTCGTGGTAGAAGTGGAATGCAATATTTCTGTCTTCTTCCAATTCAAACTTATAGTAGTCTCTGTCGAAGTTCATATCGGTTGAAATAAGCGTACCATAGTAATTCTTAAGTGTACCAACCTCATTAGCGGTCTCTTTTGTATTGTTGGATTCATGTTCAAAGAGAATATCATTTTGACAGTTATAAGTAAGGCTATATGGAACAGATGTATATCTCATAGAATCGGCGTCAACAAGAATGTAATATTCACCTGCTGGAAGACCCATACCAGTAATATTTACGCCCTCGTCGTTCCATTTTGAAATACGCTTAACAATCTCTGTATAAGTACCATCACTTTCTGGTCTTAAAAGGCGAACATTCCAGCCGTTATAATCTTCATCAAATTCTTTTTCGTCAAACTCGTGAGTAAAGTTAATTGTAATATAGCTTTCCTCTTTCAAGGTAATTCTGAAATAGTCCTTATCAAGTCCCATTACTTTAGGTGCTAATGAACCACTCACAATCTTATTCTCTGGGAAATCCTCTGCCTGTTCAGGTGTGTCGTTAATTTCAAATTCAGTTGTTTCCGAAACACCAGTTTCAACCTTTAATCTGTAAGTCATACCATCCTGAACCTGAGTTTCTACACAGATATAATAAATACCTTTTCTCAAATTAATTTTACCAGTCGAAAGAGATGGGTCCTGATATTTAGAGGCGAAGGATGAAATTTCGTAGTCATCCTCAGTAGTAAGAGTAACAACCCAACCTACCTGTGGCAACTGGCTATTATCATGAGAAAAGCTCATATCAACATAGCCATCATTTGTGAGTTCAAATCTGAAATAGTCTACATCTGCACCTTCTTGTCGTTGACCTGACGAACCATACATTACTCTGTTTAATTTTAAAGTAGTAGCAGTTTCTTTTGTATCATTAAACTCTTTTTCAAAGCTTTCTGTAGGTGTAAAGCTGACTGTTAAATCAAATTCCTCTGGAATAAAGAATTGACCTGGCTCAACAACCACGCAATAAGTGCCCTTTCTGACACCTGTTTCACCCCAGGTTGAAGTAACATCTGACCAGAATGCATCAAAATATGTGAGTGGTCTGTATTCGTACCAATCTTCGTCAGTATTTTCAATATAGTAGAGTGATACTCGCCAACCCTCAAGGACTGATTCCTGAACATCCACATGATTAAAATTAATACTCAAGGCACCATTTTGCTCTAATGTAAAAATATACGCCTCATAATCCTTTTCATCTTCGAGTGCACCTTTAACGGTAATATTGAAGCCATTTATATTTTCATCAGTTTTTGTATTTATAAATGTTGGCGTGTTCATATTGAAAAGACTGTCTTTAACTTCTAAAGCATAAACCGTAATTAACGAAACAATAAACACAACAATAACTGCTATTGCTATAAAAATGCGCTTTTTAATTAAGCTTTTCATTGTTAATCAATCCTTTCAAGTATGTTTTTTATTTCATTTTTGGCTTTTTTAAGATTTGCTTCTGTGTCTGTAAAGTTACAAAGAGCAGAACCTACAAATTCAATATTCAAGACAGAACACGCAAATTTTAATTGTTCATTCATTATGTCGAGCCATTTTTCACCGACTCTTCCAGAAGAAGCAAGTAAAACTGCCTTTCTTCTTTTTCTAATTTTCTGAGTTTTATTATTTTTATAAAAACACGTATAATAAACCTGGAATCTATCAAGCAATGCTTTCAGCGGTGCTGAAAAAGTACCATTATAAATTGGCGAAGCAAACACAATTAAATCTGCTTTTTCAAAACTTTCAAAAAAGATATCTAAATCTCTGTGTTTGCACTTTTCATTTTTTTCACAGTAATTGCAACCATCACAAAACTCAAATTTATTTTTGAAACATTCAAACAAAGTAATATTTTCATACTTTACATTCTGTTTTAAAATTTCAATTTGTTTTTTGGTGTAGCCGTCAATTCTACTAGCACCATCTATAATCAAGAGATTGTTTACTTTCATAAAATCACTTTGCTTCGTACTTTTGTCCACAGTATTTACAGATATATTCACCATTTTCTGTTTCATAGAAAAGTGGTGGTAAATAACTTTCAGTCGATGTAATACAATCATCACGAAGACATTTAAAGTCGTGAGTTGATTCTTCAAATTCTGGCTTAATAAGCCTTCCTGTTCTTTTTGTAACGAGCTTTAATATAACTGCCATAGCAGCATCAACATTATAATTAAGTTGTTTGAAATATTTTGCTCTTTCGTCACTGTCAACACTTAAATCAATCTCTTCTCCTCTTGGGAATTGATGTAATATTGCAAGGTCAGGCTTTGCTGTAAGAAGTAAGCGTTCGTCAATTGTAAAATTATGCTTTCTTGATTCATATTGTATTTTTGAAGAAAATGATTTCTTATCCACCTTTGTCATATAGAGCACATCTAATTCAGGTAAAGGCTCTTGTAAATTGTCATAAACCACAAATGGTTTTTCACGCCTGTCCATAATATTTATAAAATCATCTGTTATAGGCTTTCCGTTAACTGAAATAAAGTAGAATTCATTACCCTTGTAAATATTAAGACATTGTAAAAGCCCACGAACAAGTGCATTATTACTGAAATCACCGACAAAGCCGATTTTCATATTTGAAACATGATTTTTTTCCATCCAGACGCTTGAAATATCAGCGAGTGTCTTTACCGGAAAAGCTCTGTCACCGTCCCCTGCATTTATAACGGGAATAGTAGCATATAACGAAGCAGCTCTTGCCGCACCTTTTTTAGGATGATTTAAAACAATGATGTCCCCACAGGATGACATTGTCATTACAGCATCCTTTAATGATTCATTTTCATTGCAGGTAAAATCGAAGTGAGCACCGCCCATTCTTGTTGCTGCGGTTGTAAAAGCCATTTTTGCATTGCGGTCTTCATTATAAAAAGCAGTTACAAGAGTACGACCATGCATTTCTTTATCATAAACATGCTGATTACCGTTAACAAATGTAACAAGGTTAATTGCTTCGCGTAGTTCTTCACGGGTAAAATCGGTAATATCTATAAACCTTTTCATTCTGAAAACCCTCTTTTTTCGATAAATTGCGATAAAACACCATTATCCATAGAATTATATCACAAATCTCAATAAAATCAAAGACTTTATTAACAAATTAATAATTTTTTAAAAAATAAAAAGCAATCCACGATTTGTGGATTGCTTTTTATTTAAATTGCGCTAAAAGCAACAGTTTAGATTAAGCTTCTACAGGAGCTTCTACTGGACAAGAACCTGCGCAAGCACCGCAATCGATGCAAGCATCAGCATCAATTACATAGATGCCATCGCCTTCAGAAATTGCTTCTACTGGGCAATCTGAAGCACATGCACCGCAAGAAATACAAGCGTCAGTAATTTTGTATGCCATAGTTACTCTCCTCCTTCTTCATAAAAAAACTCTTAGGAGTTTTGTTGTTATCATTGTAACACATCTTTTAAAAATTTCAATAGGTATTTTTAATTTTTATAAAAATCATTCAATACCCTTAAGAGCATCCATTTCACTCTTATCAACCTGAATTTTACCATCTTTTAGAATTTTAACATCTTTTTTAGAATAAACACTTGGTGCTGCCTCGGGTCTGCGTTCAAGCTGAACCTTTACCGTTCCCGCTAAAATATTAGTTTCAACAACAGTTCCTTTACCCTCTCTTGTATCAACAAGAGCACCAACCTTAGGGGTTGTTTTATAAAGATACTCATAAGTGTCCTGCTCATATTTAAGACAGCACATAAGTCTGCCACAAGTACCACTTATTTTTGTAGGATTAAGTGAAAGTCCCTGATCCTTTGCCATTTTAATTGACACAGGATGAAAATCTGCCATATATTGACCGCAACAGAATGGTCTGCCACAAATACCAAGACCCCCAAGCATTTTTGCTTCGTCACGAACACCAATCTGACGCATTTCTATTCTTGTCCTGAAATTTGAAGCAAGAATTTTAACCAATTCTCTGAAATCAACTCTGCCGTCAGATGTGAAATAGAAAAGCATTTTGCTACCATCAAAAGTACACTCAACATCAACAAGCTTCATATCAAGCCCCAACTCGAGTGATTTCTTTTCACAAAAACTGAAAGCTTCTTTTTCTTTTTTTCTGTTTGCTTTTGTAATTTTTATATCCTCTTCGCCTGCAAAGCGGATGATAGATTTTAAAGGATGGGTAATCTCACTCTCTGGAACCTCTTTGTTTTCCATAGCGATTTCACCACATTCTACACCGCGTGCAGTTTCTACGATAACCATATCGCCTCTGTTAAATTTTTTTGATTCTGGTGAAAAGTAGTAAACCTTTCCAACCTCTTTAAATTTAACTCCAACAACCTCTGCCATATTGTAACTCCAATTATATATTTTTTAATTTTGCACAAAGCTGTGCTGATAAAAGCGTGTAATTAGGATAGCCATCAGTTAATTTTAAAAGTTCGTTTACACTTTCGTATTTCTTTAACAGACTTTCCTGTGAAAACGAATACGCCACGCTCTTTGCTTCATTTTCCAAATCCTTAACAAGTACACTACCACCATTTTTAATAACAAGTGCATCTCTGAAAAACAAGGAGAGACATTTTAAAACATCACAAGTCAATTGCTTGTTTCCATCTAACGGAGCCGTTGCTAAAATAACATCATACTCATAATTTGATGACAACGCCTCTGCAACACTCTTGACTATTCCTATAGTTTTTTCTGAAAATGAACCCTCATCACTTTTGTCGCCTATTCTCAAACGCGAAACTCTTGAGAGAACAGTACCTATAACACTATTTGCATTTTCTACAGTAAGAATAAATGCAGTATATGACGGTGGTTCTTCTAAAATTTTCAAAAGAACATTCTGACTGTCAACCTTCATAAGCTGAACCTCAGAAAGAATAAAAACTCGTTTTGCCGCTTCATTTGGTGTCTGATAAGAATTTTCAACTACTGACTTTACATCTTCTTTTCTAAAGAATTTTTTATCGTCAGGCTTTGTTACTTTAATAATATCAGGGTGAATTTTTTCATCCGACTTTCTACAAGAAGAACAACCATCACAAAAAGTATTTTCACCCTGATTATCGCAGACATAAATTTTAGCTAACAAGTACGCCATTTCTTCGCGTTCAATCTCGCTACCGCCATCAATTAAAACTGCGTGTGGTCGCCTGCCACCTGAAACGGTTTTTAAAAATTCACTTTTTGCCTGTTCTGTAAGATTATTTATACTAAGCATCATATTTTCATAAACTTCTCAATATCTAAGATAAATATAGTTGCACCACCAATTGTTATCTCAACAGGTGTGGCACTTAAAAATCCCTCGCCAATAAAAGGTGGTGCAGTAGGTACCATCTGAGTTCTTCTTGAGCAACAGTTTTCAAATACAGCTATAAGCTCATCTACTCTCTCATCTTCTACACCTACAAGAAATGTAACATTACCTGTTTTAAGAAAACCGCCTGAGGTTGAAAGCTTGGTTGCCTGAAATGACAATTTATTCATTTCATTAAGAAGTTCATTTGCATCATCACTGTTTACAATACCTACTAAAAGCTTCATAAAAGCACCCCCATAATTTATTTATATCTATTATAATTGATTTTTATCATTTTTACAATAATTATTTTTGGTAATAATTCTGAGATTCCGTTCAATTACATCCTGCTTACGCCAATAAAAAGCCCTATCCTCTTTATAGTCGCAAGAATTTTTATAATTCGGCTTTGCATTCGCGAAAAATTCTTTTATTGGCGTTGGTTTAACATTTCTGTTCATTGGACAAACATCCTGACAAACATCACAGCCCCAGACAGAACCACCTTCTAAAACAAGTGCTCCCTCTTCCTCTGTTAATTCGCCCTTTTTTTGTGTAATTTCAGAAAGACATTTTTCTTTAATTACACCACACTCACTAATTGCTTCGCAGTGGCACTTAAGCTTACAAGCACCACACTTAAGGCAACTTTTCTCTTCAAACGCATTGACTTCTATTTTCAAATCAGTAACAATTTCTCCTATAAAGCAAAAGCTACCATAAATTTCATTTATCAGAAGAGAATTATCGCCCTTAACGCCTAACCCCGCAAGACACGCTGCTTTAACCTCATTTATTGGTGAGTTATCGCAAAAATAAACAAATTGATTTTCCTTGTATTTTGCTTTTAAGTGAATCGTAATTTTTTCTAAATATTCACCACATACCTTGTGGTAATCAGCTGGTACGGCATATTTAGAAATATTACGCTCATTGTAATATTCTTCACCGAGATAATACGGAAATAATACAACTATTACACTTTCTGCTTTTTCTGGAATTCTTGAAACTGCACGGCACTGAATAAGATTTTCTTTTAACGTAGAAAATTTGCAAACACCCATAGGCAAGGCATCGAAAAAAGGTATTTTTTTTAAATCAAACATTACTTAATGCTATCATTACAGGAATTGTCAACACAGAAAGAAGCGAACAAAATGCAACAACTGTTGAAGCAATACCTGTATCCTTTCCATATTTTGCAGCAAACATTACCGTATTAGTTGCACTCGGAACAGATGCTGAAATCATACAAGCGGTAATAAGTGTGCCTGATATGCCAAATATTTTGTAAATAAGAAGCATTATACCTGGCAGAACAATAAGCTTTAAAAATGCTACCATATAATTTTGTTTTTGCTTAAACATAGCCTTTAAATCGGCATTAGCGATATATGTGCCTAAAAATATCATAGCAAGCGGTGTATTTAAGTTTGCAATATGTGTAACTGCACCATTTATTATCTGTGGCAATTCAATTCCAGAAATAAACAATGGGAGACCTATTGCAACAGACAACACACCAGGATTTAATATTATTGACTTAACTTTAAAGCCCTCGTCATTATCTGTACCTTTTTTCATAAGCCATATACCATGAACAAAAGAAAGAATATTAAATGCTACGACACCCGCTGAGCAATAAAACACACCCTCGCTACCGAGAAGCGACTGACAAAGCGGTAATGCCATATAGCCCATATTACCATAGCTTACTGCATATTTAAAAATTGAAGAATCATTACCATCTTTTCTAAAAAATGGAATTACAATAAAAATACCAACCGTAAGTGTCGCAAACATACATAAAAACGCAACTAAAAACGAGCTTATTGTATCTTTATTAAATTCCATATTCAAAAATGACTGTACTATAACAGTCGGCGTTATAACATAAAATAATAAGTCATTTGACATTTTTGCAGTGCTTTGCTTAAAAATACCAATGCGGTCGGCTATAAAACCGACCGCAACTATTAGGTAAAGAATAGCAACCTGC